>Ga0307999_1000023_pt1 | contig 36635 bp, 55 predicted proteins | sample Neamet1_FD_203158 | JGI IMG/M metagenome (GOLD analysis project Ga0307999, IMG submission 203158) | Marine microbial communities from water near the shore, Antarctic Ocean - #1 | ecosystem: Environmental > Aquatic > Marine > Unclassified | place: Southern Ocean | collected 2014-06-04 | reverse complement strand
TAGCTTTTTATAAATTATTATTACAATACCACTTTGATGTATTCGGATTAATACCAAAAGGATTAGCAATTGATATGAATAAGATTAACAAAGAGTAAAGTCCTTCTCACTAATATAGGCGAATAGATATGAAATATGAATACGCAATAGAAAAGTTTTACCCTTCAAATGCAACTGAAGAACAATTAAATATGATGGGTAATGATGGATGGCAAATGACAGGAGTTATTAAAATACAAGAAACTAATCTAATAACAGAAACTTATTGGTATTATTTTAAAAGAGAATTAAAAGAGTAAAGTCCTCTCAACTAATACAGGCGATAGATTATGGATATAGTGATAAAATCATACATAACAGTTCAAATATTATTAGTAATTTTATTTGCTATTGTTATCATAAAAGAGGGGAAGTATTTAAAAGAAAAAATTAAAAAGGATTTAGAAGATTCAGCCAACTTTTATAAAGAAATAAAGAAAATTTAAAATAAAGAGTAAAGACCCTCTCACTAAAATGGGCGAATAGAATTATGAAAGAACGTACTTACCAAACACCATTAGAAGATTTAAGAAAAGATGCTTTACAACATTATGAAGAGGCGGCAACTAAAATCCATTGTTTCCAAAGTGGAGTACCACAAGCGATTAATTTCTATTGGGATTATAGACAAATGACATTTTGGCAAAAGATTAAATTAATATTAAAATAAACAGAGTAAAGACCCACTCACTAATAAGGGCATTAGAATTATGATAAAAGAAGAACTAAAAGAAATATAATTAACAGAGCAAGATGAACGCTGCAAAGAATTTGGATATTAAACTATGGAAGAAAAAAGAACATACAAAACAATTAAATGGATATTAAAAGATAATATCAAAAAGAATGTCAAGTCTTTATGGACTTGGAAAGATGATAACTTTACAATGATATATGAAAATTATGATGGGGATGACCGCATATATACTTCAAATCAGCTATTAAAAATTTTAAAAAAATGATTTATTTAACAATGACAGTAGTAGTTGTGCTTTTTATTACATTTATGCTTATAGTAATGAATATTATAGAAGGTAAAATAAGAAGAAGGAATAATGAAAAGATTATTTGGAGGATTAAAGAAATGGACAAAAGAGATAGAGTTGTTACACGAACAGGAGGACTAGAAAACGATAGATTAAATGAAAGACAATAGAATACCACATTACTACATAGGTAATAATGGATATGAAGCAAGGAAGGTTGTATCAGGCTTTGATTTATCCTATAATATCGGAACTGCCACGACATATTTGCTGCGTTGTGAAAAAAAACACTCAACAGCAGTTGATTGTATTAAAAAAGCAATAGCGCATTTGGAGTTTGAATTAGAGAGAATAAGTGAAAAAGCCAATATATAGGGTTATAATAGATTTTGGATTTAAAAAGAAAGGTAGCATAAGACCTTTTGTTTATAAAAAAATTGATACATTTGTATTGACTAATGTTGATGATGAGATTAAGAGAGATAAAAGTATCTTAATCAAGATGGCAAGAAAGGTCAATAGGAAACTGCCGGATATAGATATTGTATTTAAAAAAATATTTATTGAAGGTCAATATGGAGAAACTAATAAATAATTAAATAAACAGTTGAAACTGTTGAAACTGTTGAAACTGCTTGAAACTGCCTATGGAAACTATATTAATAACTTTCGTAATTTTTTACTGTATATACCTAAACTTTAGGTTCAAAGACCTAGAAAGTGATGTTATTGACCTGACATTAGACTACACAGAAATGGAGATTAAGGTTTATAATAAAATGATGGAAATAAGAAGAGATTTAAAGAATGAAAAATCAAGAAGAAAATCTACAAAAAAGCGTAGTGGAGTATCTAAAGATGCAGTATCCAAAGGCAAGGTATTGCGCAAGTCTAGGAGGAATAAGGACTTCCATAAGGCAAGCGATAAAAGGTAAGCAAACAGGATATGTAAAAGGCTTTCCCGACCTTCAGGTCTGCTACCCTACTCATAAGTATGCCGGTCTATTTTTAGAGATAAAAGCAAATAAGAAGTGTTACCCTACTAAAGAACAGAAAGAATGGGTGGAATATCTTAATAAGGTTGGCTATTATGCTAAAGTAGTCAAAGGATTTGATGAGTGTAAACAAGTTATTGACGATTATTTAGAAAATAGACTATGAGTATAAGCATATATGACCGGAAAGATAGACGTGGAGGAGGTTATTCTAAGCGCAAATTTACCTATGAAGAGGCTGAAATGATAAGAGAAGAGTACAAAACAGGTGTATTTACTCAAGGTCAATTAGCTACCAAATATCAGGTTAGTCAGCCCTTGATAAACCAAATACTTAGTAAAAAAACTTATAAAAAAGACTAAATTATTTTGGTAGTCTAATATTTTATATTACTTTTGTGGTACTTTAACTAAAAAAAGAACTATGAAAAAAAATGAGATGTTAGTACCAAGATTAGATTTCCTTATTCCTATCCAATGGATGTCAGATACATTTACTGCGGGATTATGGAACAGAGATGAACAAAAAATGATTATCGGAAGAGTAGCCGAGTTGAATCCTGAATGGGTTGAGGAGGTAGTAAATAACTTAGAGCATAAGTTAACTGATGTACTGCATGACTTCAAAGGTATATACTCAGAAGATGAGCATTTCGTTCCTAGAATATCATCAGATATTCTTTATAAAGTTGGAGATAAGGTCTCAGTTTTAATGAGAGGCTCAAAAGCAGATGGTCATCAAGACGCTATAATTACAAGTATTAATACAGAGGATGGTTTTTTAAGAAAAACATCTAAACGTAATACACTTTTATCAGTATATTCAAAAGAGGAACAGTTACACGATGAGGTTTCAACATATGATATAAGATTTTATGGCTTTACCGCCATTCAAGAGGAGGAATGGGCTCTAGAAGGTGCTTTTGCCCGCAGTATTAGTTACGCTTCATGGAAAGCAAAGGCTTCACAGTAATATAACTCCTAAACTAAAATAAACTAATAAACTATTATGACTAAAATTACTACTGAAACTGCGAAGCAGATTATACACGATACGAATGGTAAGATATTCGGGGTGTCATTTACTAAGAAAGATGGTTCTCATAGAGATATGACGGCTAGGCTAGGCGTTAAGAAGCACCTTAAGGGTGGAGAGAGAGCCTTTAACCCTGAAGATTACAATATGTTATTTGTGTTTGATACACATAAAGAAGGATACAGAACAATTCCTTTTGATAGACTACTTAGTCTAAGGTTCAAAGGAATTAAATACGAAATATAAAATTATTCACTAAAACTAATAAAACAATGAAAACAATAATAAAAAAGTATATTAAAAAATTCGGATATACACCGACTATTCACGAACTTCATAATCTACATTCAAAAGGATTATTAATTTTGTCCGATAAAGATGAAAACGAATTGAAAAAAGAATTTAAAAAACTAAAAACTAAAAAGGTAAAAATACAGCAACGTTCAGTTTACCACAAGTTTACAGAGGTGGAAATTGAAGTGCCTAATGATGTTGAGCAAGATGATATAATGGATTGGATAAATGATAACGAACAGTTATGGGCTGACCAAATGGATACAAAGTATGAAGAGTCAGAATATGAGTTTGGATGTGGAGTGTATGATTATGATGGAATGAATGAGTCTGAAAGCGATACTGAATGGAGATTTCAATGTCCCGCTGATGAAGATGGCAATTCATATGGAGGTCATTTGTAAATAACTAAAATTAAATTTAAGAAGGCTATCATAAATATGGTAGCCTTTTTTTGTACCTGAAACTGTTGAAACTGCTTGCGGTATATCCTTTTTTTTAGAGAAATTTATTTCTTTTTACTTTTTTACTAGAGTTGGCTCTAGGGTAGGGTAGGGGTTAGTGAAACTGTTGAAACTGTTGAAACTGCTAGCGGTATATCTATCCCCCCCTAAAATATTTATTTTTATGATTTTTGCTTTTTTTTTTGCTAGATTTGGGAAGAGAGGAGGGGAGGGGGTTTTTTTTTATCCCTTTTTTATGCTGACATATTGGCGTAAAAATAAAGGTTTATTTTATCATAAGGGATAAATAATTTATACTTTTACATCATATTAATTAAAACATTTTAAGACATGAAGCAAAGCAAAAAGCCACACATTAGAATTAACCGAGCGGTTAACCAACTAACAAAAGAAGGGAACGGATACAATATTGGATGTATTATTTTTGAGGAAATAATTCGTAAGGGAGTCCTACAGATGAAGGAGGAACTAAAAGAACTAGACCCGGACAAAAACCACATTATACACCCGAACCTTTTTAAAACGACTGTCACAATAATAGAAAATCACTTAAACTTAAACTAAAAAAAACTATGGAAAACTACACTTTAAAACAAAAATTGAAGGCATTAAATATCTTAATCCTAGAGAGAAACTCTACAGATTACGAATACAACTATAAAATAATAATGGACGTTTTGACCACTAAATACAACCTAAACGAGTTGACCCTTGAAGAGATGAAGAAAATTTTAACCTATTGCACAGAGAAAGGAAGCCAAGACCTTAATGCCATCTTCTTAATATTTGCATCTACTGAGGCGGAACGCCTGCAAATACATCAGGATTTTGTTACTATCACTAAATTTAAAGACTCTGAATAATGGAAATACTAAGCCAAAATTCAAAAATGCGTAAGACCTCGGCGAAAGCCGGGGTTCGCATCTTCAATTTTTCAATACCTGCATACAAGACAAAAAGCGGTAAAATAACGTGTCCCTTTGCGGACGCTTGCGTTTCCTTTTGCTATGCTCAAAAAGGCAATTATACTCGATTTCCTGTAGTTAAGGAGAGCCAAGAAAAGAAGTATTTATTAAGTAAACAGGACAATTTTGCCGACCTTATAACGGCAGCCATCAAGCGCAAGAAGGCGACCCATATAAGGATTCACGACTCCGGCGACTTCTATAGCCCTGCATACCTTAACAAGTGGATAAACATATGCAAGGTTAACCCGGGCGTTACCTTTTACGCTTATACTAAGAGCATACAATTCTTCCTAGAGTCAGCGCTTGCGATACCTTCAAACCTATTTGTTATATTCTCTGAAGGCAGCAAGAAGGACGAACTAATTAACCCGAGTACAATGCGCCACGCTAGAATCTTTGGGAGCCTTGAAGAGCTAACAGAAGCGGGATATATAGACGCTAGCGCTAATGATTTAAACGCCATACAAAGCAATAAGAAGGTCGGTTTAATCTTCCATTAGATGAAGAGCGACATAAACGACACGCTGTTGAGCGTTATAATTTGGATTGCTATCCTCCTAAGTATTTGCAACTAACAAGAGACCACCCCAAAAAGGTGGTTTTTTTACGTTCTAAGCGGTTTTATTGTGTTGCTTGGTGTTATGTGGTCGGTGGGGTGGGGGTAAGGCTTTAAACGTGCTTAAATTAGTTTGTAAGATGTATAAGTTTATTAATGTTTTGGGGCTTATTAGCTTGCTTTGTGTACGCTTGCACAAGCTTTTTTTTCCTAAACTCTGACAAAGTTAGATATTAAGAACAGGATAAGCACAAAACCACGCCACGCCTCCAAAAATCAACGTTTTTTTACATTTATTTTGTCATTATTTTAGGACATATTGGCAGGTTAACACCTTAATTTTCAGTAGGGGAGGGGCTGAAGAGGGGCTAAATATCGGTGGGGGAGAGGCAGATTCCGTCAAATTTGGGCTACGCCTTCTTTAAGCATATACACACAAACGCTCAGTTTTCAACTTCAATTTTATAATCTAAGGGTTATTTTAGGTGGTAATAGCTGTATAGTGAACTTCCAAAAGTTAAATTTAAACATATAGTTTGTTGTTATGTATTGTTTGGTATAAGATATGCTAATTGCGATATGAGCAATAGTGTATCCTAATAGATTTCAAAGGTAAGGGATTTAATTGACAAATCAAAGAAGTTTTTGGAAATATATAATAATAGAAAGGGAAAAGAATTTCAATTTTATATTAAAGGGTTGACTAAGGGTTGCTTAAGGGTTCAGTATACCCTTATAGTTATAATTATAGTAATATATCTAGTTATAGCTATGGTAGGAGTGAGGTTTATCCCCTTATGTTAGCAGAAATAAGAAACTTCCAATAATTTCGTAGGATATTCGGAATATTTTCTTTTATTTGTAACTTAAAATAAAAAATATAAAAAAATGGGAGAACCAACAGGAATAACATCAAATTCAGCAGGAATATATAGTGCAGATTTAATGTACGAACAAAATTGTAAGTGTGGAACTATAGAGGTATTGGTAGCAGGAGAAACGTGGAGTGCAGGAACAGGAGATAATGTTTGGAGAATAGACGTAATATCTAATGGGGAAGCTGCAGGAAGACCTAATGTAACATTTGCAGAACTTGCTGCAAAGAATATTTCTTCACAAGATTGCACAAAGTTAAAGGTGTCTAAATATATAAACGGACAATCTATTATGGGAGATTTTACAGGTGTTTCTATTTCTCTTACTGCAGGTACAACAGTAATTCTGTATAAAGATTGCAAACAATCATAAAAAAATAAAACTATGCCTTGCTTAGAGTGTGAAAATGGATTATGGAGGTTTGGAGATAGTGGAGAGTGTAAATATTCTTCTAAATCTGAATGTGATGAAGCTAATGCAGATTATTATGCAGAAGAAACATATAATGACTATCCTGATTCGGCAACTAATAATGCTAAGAAGGCTATAAAGTATAAAGAAGAGAATGGAAGTAGTTGTGGTACTCAAGTCGGTTGGACTAGAGCTAGACAATTAGCAAATAAAGATAAAATAACAAGAAGCACTATCGCCCGAATGGCTTCTTTCAAAAGACATCAGCAGCATAAAGATGTTCCTTACACAGAAGGTTGTGGAGGTATAATGTGGGACGCTTGGGGAGGAACTTCAGGTGTAGAGTGGGCAATAAATAAAGTAGAACAAATAGATAAAAATAAAGATATGGCAAAGAAAAAGTATTATTCAGATGAAGACCACGATTACCACTTCAACTTTACAGAAGATATGATGGAGGACTTACATATGAATGGAGAATTAGAAGTTAAGATAGAGAACGAAGGAAAAGAAATGTTAATTTTATTCACATATAAAAGAGATGAAGATGAGGAAATTGTTATTGACAAAGTTAATGACGAAAAAATTATTTCAATGCTTGATGATGAATTAGACGATTATATTAACAAGCTTACCGAATCTATAAAAAAACTTTAATATATGGAAGAGAAAGATAAAAGACGAATACTCAGAAAAAAAGTAATGGATAATAATATTGAGTTAGAAAAAATTACAAAAAAAAATCCACCAACCCTTAGTAATCCTAATGGAAGAAAAAAGGGAGAGCCTAATAAAATAACAAAAATGAGCAGGTCAGCTTTGGCTTGGGCATTGGAAGGACATTCATATAAAATAAAAATAGCTTTGGATAAGTTATTTGAAGAAAGTCCTGAAGCTTATATTGGAGCTATTACTAAATTAATGAATTATACAGTTCCAAAACTTTCATCTAACGAAATTACAGATAATACTTCTAAGAAAATCAAGATAGATTTTAATGATAATATATCTATTGATGATATTAAAGCAAAACTGAAAGAAATTGAAGGAGAGGACTAATGACCCTATACAGGAAGCGTTAGAAAAAAAGTTATGTGAATTGTCATTCTATGAGTTCTTTAAAAGAGCTTGGCATATAATTGAACCCTCTATACCTCTTTCTACTAATTGGCATCATAAATATCTTTGTGATATTCTTCAAGAAGAATGCGAAAGGATAAACGACAATAGACCGAAAACTAAGGATATTGTAATTAATATACCGTTCCGTAGTACGAAATCTATATTAGTGACTGTTATGTTTCCCGTTTGGACTTGGATTAAGAATCCTAAGTTGAGATTTATTACAGCATCATATTCTGCTGACCTTTCTATAGAACACGCAACTAGAAGTAGGGATATTATTACTTCAGATTGGTTTAAAGATAGGTGGGGAGATATATTTCATATCAAAAAAGACCAAAATCTAAAGGCAAGATATGAAAATAACTTTATGGGAGTGAGAAGAGCAACTTCTGTAGGTGGAACTGTTACGGGGCAAGGAGGGGACTTCCTTATTGTGGATGACCCTGTGTCGCCTCAACACGCAGCATCAGAGATTGAAAGAGAAAATGCAAACGAGTGGTACAGAACAACATTTTACTCAAGATTGAATAATCCATTGACAGGTGTTAGAATTGTGATTATGCAAAGGATACACGAGAATGACCTGAGCGGATTTTTAATAGGTCACGAGTCAAGAATGAAGTACAAACATATATGTATACCCGCAGAACTATCAAATGACCTTAAACCGGCTGCACTTGAAGATAATTATGATGAAAATGGTTTGTTTTGGTCTGATAGGTTTAGTAGAGACATATTAGATGACTATAAACAAGCTTTAGGTAGCTATGGTTACGCAGGACAGCTTATGCAGACACCAACACCTATAAATTCAGGAATGATTAAGGCAGATTGGTTTAAAATAGACAACACAAAGTATGTGGACGAAAAAACAGTTGTAGATTTTGTGATTGACCCGGCATATACCGCCAATGAGAAGAATGACCCATCTGCACTACTCGCATATACATTTACGGAAAATAAATGGCAAATAGTTGATTGTATCAACGTATATAAGGAATTTCCCGATTTAATTAAGTTTATTCAACAATGGGTTGTTAAAAATGGATATTCAAACAGAAGTAGAGTGTATGTTGAGCCGAAAGCTTCAGGTAAGTCAATAGTACAAACACTAAAAAAAGAAACAGGTCTAAATGTAAGGGAAGACAAACCTCCATCTAAAGATAAAGTAGCTAGAGTGCAGGATATAAGTGCTTCATTAGAAAGCGGTAGGGTTAGTTTAGTAAGAGGGAAGTGGAATGAGGAATTTTTAAACCAACTTGTTAGGTTTCCTTCAGCTAAACACGATGATATGGTAGACTGTTTAGTTATGGCTGTTAATAATAATATGTGGAATCATTCAAAAGTCCTGTATTTCGAGTAATCACTTTTAAAAACTTCGTGTCTATACGGATTATTTTTCATATTATTGTGAAATATTAAGAATAAATGAAGATAGAAGCTATAAATAAAAAACACGCAGGGTATCTTAAGGATTATATAAAAGATATTCAAGAGATTATGTTTGATGCAACTGAAAATGCCAATACAGGCAAATTTGGAGAAATAAACAATCTTTTAGGTAATGTAGTAAGGTATTCTAATAAATTCAAAGAATACACAAATAATCCTCAAGAAATTAATGAATGGTGTTATATGATTCCAAATCTTATGATGTATGCTTCAACAGGATTTCTAATTGGAATAAAAGACGAGAATAATACTGATGATGTGGATGAGGCTATTGACAGATTATTTGAAAATACAGTAAAGATAACTTCTGAGACAAATAAAATGCTAGATAAGCTAGAGGCAATAGGAGAGCTTGAGGATTTACTAACTAATTTAATGAAAAAATAATATATGTTATTTGTAGATGTTATTGATGGAGATAAAACCAAAACAATAAATATACCTACCGATTGGGAGGATATGACTTTAGATTATTGGTGTGGAATATATAGAATATTTCAAAAATATAAAGATAATTCAGAAGTTAATAATAAAAAATCTAATGGAGGGGTTCAAGATGAGCTAGAAGTTCATACCAACCAATTAAATAATGCTAATATGGATTTTCTTAGAGAAAGAGATGCTATTAGCTTAAATAAAGACCTTTTTAAATATATAGCGCAAATAAGTGATACTGATATTGAGATTGTTGATATGGAAAAGGCGTTAAAGGTTTTACAAGCAATTAATATATTACAAGAAGAATATAAACCTAAAGGTATTAATAGTTTTGAATGCGAAGGAGAGACATATTACTTCCCGTTAGATAATATGAAGGGAAATACTTTTGGAGATTATATTGAATCCTCTCAGTTGGATATGAATCAAGAATCAATGGTTAATGGTAATTATGATGTGCTTCCTGAGCAAATGGCTATACTATGCAGGAGAATAGGAGAGGAATATGATGAAGATGAAATAAAGATAAAAGCAGAAAAATTTAGATACTTAAAAATGGACATTATTTTGGAGTTCAGTTTTTTTTTGACCAAACAAAATCTAGCATTGAACAGAGTTTTGGAAATGTATTTGGAGGAGAAAGAAGAGGTGGTGGAAGTATAAAAGGAAAAATAGCTTCAGAAGGTTATTATAAAAAATATATAAAGCCTTTTGGATGGTTAAATAGTTTATTCGAATTAGCAGGTAAAAAAGTTTTTACAATACAGGGAATGAATGAGATAGATAGTGTGAAGAACACAAACTTATATAAGATATTAACGTATCTTAGTTGGCAAAACGCCAAAGGGGATTATGAGGGAGCAGTTCAAGAGGCTATATACGCAGATAAATAAAATAAAATGGCAATAACAAGACTAACAGACATAGTAGATGCAATGAAAAGTAAGTGGACTTATGGAGATAAGGATTTTGCTTATGAATTTGAAGTAAATCAACATCATAATACTCAGTACCCTTATCTGATGATAATACCACCTGATTCTCAGTTACCTGAAGTGTATAATGGTTGGGAGTCATATAATTTTGAAATCGATTTTTTTGATTTATACCAAACGAAATCACAGCAAACAGTTAAATTAGAACAAAAATGGGATAACTTAGAAGATTTATCTTTAGAGTGGTTAAATAATGTAATGATTAAATTCAATAACCCTACAGGAAGTAATGTAGGTGTTTATTTTTTAGAAGAATCTATTGATATAGAGAGGGTAAAGGAAGTTGCAAATGATAGGCTTATTCAGATTAAAATGAAGTTTACAATGAGAGGTGTAACAAGATGTATGTTCGGAAGTATTCCTACTCACAATCCAAGTCAAATACCTAATCTAGCTATGTGGTATAGTGCTGACAGTTATATAAATTTTAGTATTCCAACTAAACAAGTTAATTATTGGGGAGACAAATCAGGTAATGGTACGAATTTATATCAGGATAATTCTACTTATCAACCTAAAAGATATACATATCCTAGTTCTGAAAGTCTAGGTATTTTTAATAATAAAACAAGAATTTATTTTCCTATTAAACCTAAATACTTATCTACAAATAATTACGGATTAACAGGTTTGTCATCAGGAAGTTTTACCATTTTTGTTTTATATAATGCAAGATATATTAATAGTGATATTGTAATGAGAAGTGCTTTTACAAGTGAATCGAATGGTACACACGGAAAGATAAATATAGGCTCGGCAGGAACTGATTGGCATCGAGCTACAGTTTCAGATGGAACTGCAACAATTAGTGCTAATAATGGGTTTGGAAACAGTAGTCAGGCTTTATTTTGTTATAAATTAAAAGGAGATACTCTTACTCCGTATATAAATGGAGTAAAAGGAACTCCCGTTACCACAGTAGGATTTGATGCTACAAATAAATTTTCACTCGGTAAGATTCATTTGGGAGCAGACCCTACTGCAGCTGCTATTGGTAATCCACCTGAAATTCCTAATTTTGAAGGAAGTTTAGTGGAGATTATTGCCTATGATTCAGCATTAAATGATTTTGACAGAGGAGCTGTGGATAAGTACATAAATGACAAATATAAAATATATTAGAAGATGGCACAAAACTTAAATTACACAACTATATTCTTTAGTATAGCTCCTTCAGCTTACGGCTCACTATCAGCAAATGATGGGGGATATGTTTATGATGTTTATGCAGGGAATACAGATACATTACTTCATAGCGTAAATTCAGATTTGACATATCAAGTGTGGTGGCAAAATACGGGACTTACTCAGGCTCAAGAGGGTACGGGTGCTTCAGGCGAGAGAGTTACAGGAGATTTAGTAAATGTTATTTTTAAGATATACGAGTATACCACTCAAAATTCAGCTATTGTTGCTACTTCTGATATGAATCTTATATCAACAGTAAAGAAATCAAAAGACATACCTAAAAAATGGAATGGTAGAAAAGCCGAGAATCCTTCATTAGACGGGCATAGATTTACTATAGATATAAGCGATATTTGTGCAGATTTATTATCTTTTAGTCTAGTGCCTAATAATATAGGAACTTGGGGTGGATTGAATACTTTAGCTACAGGACCGACAGGAGGTATGAATGCAAGTGGACAACCTAATTTATATGGCGGGTTAAATGGTCAATTTGTTATGGAGGACATAGCTTTATCAGCTACTACAGGAGCGCCTAGTATGCACAACTTAACAGCTAATGGGGCTGACAGAAGAATTCGTGTAGTAGCAGAATTTGAAGTACTGAAATCAGACGGAACTTTAGAGGTTTCAGATAACCCTTCATCAAGACCTTCTAGGGATATTTATATAGTTAATAGCGCTTGGCAATGGGAAGATGATTTTAGTCATAAGGTTAATGAAGTTAGAAGGTTCTCAAGTGGTAGAAAATTTTTAACTAATTCTCCTAATGAGAAATATAGTGCAAGTAGTAGTGATTTGTTAAATGAAGTGTATTACAAGAAAATAAATTTAACATCTGAGGCAGAATTTTTACAATGGTGGCAAAGAGATTTGCCTTATATAACTTCAGGGTCAGTAAGTGATTGTAATGCTTTTGCTCTTGAGGTTCAGGTTGCTAGCACCAAGGCAGGACTTTCATCAGGAACTAAATATTATTTGGTAGACTTTATGATGGCAGGTAGAGCTACGATAAATGCAAATGGTAAAATTGACAGAAATCAATACAGGCAATTTGTTCAAAATATATCTCCTGCTTGGATAAATAAACACAACAATGGGACTCAAATTAAATACTCAACTCCTTCTTATGCGGCAAATCCAATATCAGCTACAGATAAATTTTATAGAGTAAGAGCTGTAGCAGAAAAAACAACAGGTGGCATTGAGTATTTAACTTCACATTATTATTATGAATTAGATTTAAGCAATAAGGGTAATTGGAACGATACATTAGGATTTGAGAATGGAGTTAAATTTATGTGGCTTAATAGAATGGGAGGAATTGATACTTATACTGCTAAATTTAGTATAACATCTTCAGCAGAAGTTTCTCAAGAAATAATAACTCAAAGAAGTCCTGACAGGAAACACCCAAAAAAGTCAGATGCAAATGTTGCAAATAGTAGTATAGGTGCTAATATGTATCCTCACTCAAGACAAGCTATTAATGTTAATGCTAATAGAAATTATACAGTATTCACAGACCCATTAAATGTTGTTGAATCTAAATGGTTAGAAGAAATTTTAACATCCCCTAATGTTTGGGTAATGAAAAAATCATTAGGCTCAAAGTATTTAGAGAATTTAACCACTACAAATCAGGCTAGACCTTCAGATACCGGTTATATTCCTGTTTTAATAACAAATGGAGGCACAACTTTAGTAGACGAAGATAGTGGTTTAATTCAAATGAATATAGAATTTACAGAGTCTCACGAAATTAATACACAAAGGAATTAAATGGCTAAATCAATAGAAATAGAGATTATAGATAAAAAGTTAGTCACCACTACAACGGGAGGTGGCGTTCCTACTATTAGCCAAAATAACGTTCCTAATGATACTTTTAATACAGCTTTAGGTTCAGGTAATATAGGTCAGGCAGGATGTTTAAGTGGTTTTAATTCTTATAGTTATTTAGGATTAAATCTTAATGCAGGTAGTGGGACTCCTAATACTACAAATTGGTTTCCTTGTTCGTTTAAAGAAGGAGCAGGAGGAGGAGCTCCTAGTAGTTTTTGTGGTACTTTCTATAGAGATACTCAAATACCATATAGAAATGGTTCTTCTCAATGTGTTTTTCCGGGAACACCACCTTCCTCTACAGCTCCTAATTTTGTTAGAAATGGTTATTTTGATGGAACTGTATCAGGAGGTAATACAGGTTTTATAAATAATGGTTCATATAATGATACAACAGGAGCTGTACAGCCCGGAGGTGTTGATACTTTTGATTGCGTAGGAACTGCTATTGCTGCAGGTAATATAAGTGATGTTCCACCTTCAAGTGGAGACCAAAATCAATGGTGGTCATCTCATAGTCAATGTTATAATGCAGGTAATTCTCCTAGTATTTATAATCCTGTAACAACTCCTAAACCTCAGATGTTTCCCTCTCAAGGAGGAATGAGGTTAGAACGAGCCAATACTATAATTTCTTGTAGTAGTGGAGGGTTTTATGGTACTTCAGGAATTTATCAGCTAATTACAGGACTGACTGCAGGAGTATCGTATAGGCTTGAGATTGATGTTGATAATCCCGACTTAAGCGGTTTGGGAAAACTTAAAATAGGCTCTCAAGCTCTTGTTGGAGGATTAACAGTAGGTGGTAAAACTTACACTAATTTAGGCGGAGATGCTTCAGGTATATACGGAAACACAGGGACAGCAGGAGTATGGCAAGAACCACCGGGGACTAATACAGGAGCAGCCTATTATAATTGTCAAGATTCTATTACTCAAGTAGCTACTTTTGTATCACAAGGGGGGAATGAGGTTTTTTCTATGGAGTGTTTTTTATTATCTCAGTCATTTTCTATAGGAAATAGAGTAGACTTTAATATGGTAAGAATATATGAAATACCTTTAGCCCCTTACAATATAAGTACTATTTATGCTTTAGCTGATGCTAAAGATACGCCATCAGGTATTGGAACTTATACAGGAGATATTGTTATTGATGTTGTTCAGGCTGAATTATTGTTTGATGCGATTATAATATCAGGCGATAGCTTCCCTATACAGGGTACTACTGCTTTAGGTGTTCAGCCTGTATCTTCTAATCCTATAATTCTTTCTAATAACTCTGCTTGGAATCCTACTCATCCATTGACTTTAGGTATAAATTCAGCTAATTTTATTACTAACTTTAGTGATTCTGTAGCTCCATTTAACCCTGAAGATAGATTCTTTGAGATATCAGTTGTGAGCGAAACAGGAGATGACGTAATAATAAGTGCTGCAGACTATCAATACACCTCATATAGTCAGAGTGTAACTACTGAGAATATAGATTATGAAAGGAGTATTGTTGGAAAACTAGAAGTTAGTAATAGTGAGGACTTCCCATTAAATTTATCTTATACTGTTTCTGATGGTAAAGATTTAGAGAGTAGATTTGGAGATTATTCTCAGACTTTTGAATTACCTGCAACCGCTAAAAACAATAAAATATTAAATAATATTTGGAAGTCAACTGTAGACCAATCACTAAAGAAAACATTTGGAATGAAGGATTGCAGAATATTGGTTGATGGGCTTCCGTTTTTTGAAGGTAGTATGCAGATTAAAAAATCATCACAAGACGGAAATCCTAAGTCATATTCCTGTACTATTTACGGAGGAAACTTTAGTTGGATGAGTCTTCTTAAGGATAAGTTTATGTGTAATGTATTTGGAGATGATGAAGAATTTTTATATAATTATCAAGAGGTAGAAAATACTTGGACAAAGACATCTGCCACTAGTAATATTCAATACCCTTTAATATCATATAAGGATTTCAATCAAAATGGAATACCTAATTATATTAATACTTTTAATGAAAACATAATACCCGATTTTCAACCTGCTTTTTATGTGATAAATTTATTGAATAAAATATTTGAAGGAATAGGTTATACTTTAGACTCTACATTTTTAAATACTAATCACTTTAAAAGATTAATAAATACATTTCCTTTTTTAAGTAATGATGCAGAAGATGATGAGGCATTCTACAGCTGTAATCAGCATAGAGAAATAGGAGACGAGCAAATTGTAGATGACAATACAGATATAAATAGTCTCTCAGATTGGTCTACTTGTATTTTATCTACAAATGATGAAGACCAATCAAATTCCTATGATAATGTAACAGGAGTTTGGACTTGTCAAAAAGCGGGAGAGTATGTTGTAAATGCTCAAATGGGATTTTTTTTATGGCTTAATTCAAGTGACCCTAGTAATGGTTGTTCTTTTTCTACATTACCTACTTGTCAATGGAATACTGATTTTGCTCTAGGAGTTGAAGACCTTTGGACTTGGAAGTCAAGAGTTAAAGTTACATATCTTACAAGTGGAAACAACGCATATGTAGGTACTACTGCTGCAGGATACGGACCAACTACAGCAGCACTATTAACCCAACAATATACTCCTTGCTTTGATTGCTCAGTTTCAGAACAACAGCTTCCTCCAGGAAGCATAATCTTAGGAGTAGGAGACACTATTGAACTTCAAGGAAAGTTTATAGCTTCAAGTGTTACGGGAAGTGGAATCTGCAATCCTAGAGTTAGAAGTATGTTTGGTGCGAATGCAGGCGCTACTATACCTAATGGGGGGGTTAGAAGCCAAATGAGTGTTACTTATAATGCTTCAACTCCAACTATAGGTAATCCTGTTAGGTTTAATAATATATTGCCTTGCGGATTAAGTCAAATAGAGTATATAAAAAGCATATCTCAATTATTTAATCTATACTTTACTACTGATGTTCAATCTAAAACTATATTTGTAGAGCCGTTTAATGAGTTTTACAAAAAAAAGTCAGATGGATTAGATTGGAGTATGAAAGTAGATTACAGCGAAGAGATACAGGATGAATATAATATAGGTCTTAAGAAAGAATTAAATATAGGGTATAAAGTAGACAATTCAGATGTGTTTGCAAGAATAACGAATGAAGAGCAGAATAGACATGAAGGAGACACTCAACTATATAACTATAATGAAAACTTAGGAGAAGACTATGAATCAGGAACTGTAGATATAAATAATAAGGTATTTGCATCTTCTATTCAAGTTTGGGATAATGATGCTCACGACAGCCCTAATGCTGATAAAGCTCCCGTAATGATTCCTGTTTTGTGGAATAAAGACTGTTATACAGGAATAGGAATTGGAAATACTCAAGGAAGACCATCTGAAATGATTACTAGTTTTACTCCTAGAATATTTTATTATTGTTGGGAAAATACCGTATCAAACACAACTATTCCGGGAGGAACTCTTGTTAATGCAGGGGGAACACAAACTTATTACTCAAGAATATTTAGTAGTGGTAGTGCTTTCCAAAATCAAACAGTATATCCTAGAGCAACACTTGTAGATTGGGAGGAGCATAATCAAGCTGTATCTATGAGACCATCTCTATCTTTTACTGATGAATCATTTAAAGCTCCGGGTCAAGCAAGTACAAATGAAGTTCCGGGACTTTACTCAGTATACTACAAGAATATGATAGAGCAGCTAAAACAATCTCCTCGTATTAGAACAATTTATATTAATCTTAAACTGACAGATATATTAAATTTAGATGTTAGGAAGTTAGTTTATCTTGATGAGTCTTGGTGGAGAATAAATAAAATATCAGAATATAGCCCTGCAAATAATCAATCAACGGCAGTAGAGCTTATACAATGGCTAGATGTTGGGTTTTATCCTTTATATACAGGTACTACAATTATAAACTACACATAATATGAAGAGAAAAATTAACATCCCAAGAAGTAATAATACTTCTAGGATTGGTTTCAATGAGATTGATAGTCAGAATATATCAGTAAGTGATACGGGAGTTGTAAATCTTTCAAAAGGAAATGTTTATTACAATACTAATCCTGAAGGTGCTGAATTAATTACTAATGGAAAATTTTATACAAATAGTGGTTGGAGTGTATCATCAGCAGGTGGCTTTTTTTTTAATAATAGTCTAACTTTAAATAGCAGTCAAATAAACACAGAGGGAGGAGAGACAGTTTATTCAGCCTGTACACAAGTTGGAAGTATTTTTGAAATAGGTAAAACCTACAAATTAGTAATAGAAAATTTGAATATTACAAGTGGCTCAATAGAGTTAAAATTTGGTCGCTCACATAATACTAATCCACCAAGACCTATTTTAACTGCATCCAATAATGGAACTTATGAAGATACTTTTATAGCCCTTAATCAGAATGATGGTTTCACTATAAATAGTAATGGCAATACAGTTGCTTCTTTAAACAGTATATCAATAAAAGAAGTAATTGGCAAGACAGAATCACTTTTAAATAAAGTGCTTATTAAGGATGAATGGGGTAACTATACTGAAATGTTAAGGAATTCTAATATAGATGATGTATCTGAATCAGGTATTTATGTAAATAATCAATCAATTCAAAATAAAAACGTATATCAAAGAGGAAAAAAGGATGGTATACAAATAGGTGGTATTTTTTTTAAACCAACACCTAACGGCAGAAAATAACAAATGGGATACGAAATAATGGCTAAAGTATTATTTACTGAGGGAGAGCAAATGAAAAGTCTTCTTCAGCAAGAACTTATAGCTCAAGACCATATAGCTTCAGGTAATCTCCACGATTCTTTTGAAGTAGACTTCAATATTGTTGGGAGTTCTATTAACTTGAGCGTAACTAATACTGCGGGATATGCTATAGCAGTAGATGAAGGGGTAGGAGCAGGAACATTAGTAGGAATAACAAAGCTAATAGCTTGGGTAAAAGATAAGCAAAGAAGAGGAAAAATGCTACCTTTTGATAATGAAATCGCAATAACTATAGCTCAAAGAGTACAGGACTCAATAAAAGCAGGAGGAACTACAAGTCCTAGAGGGTTTATAGGAAATGCAATGGAAACTGCTGAGAAAATAGGAATGTTTGAACGAATAGCAGCAGCAACAGGATTAGAGGTAGATGCAATTTTAGGAGAATCAGAAATAGATAATACATTAACAATAACCGCAACAATATAAAATTATGGCAGGAGCAGAACAGAAAATTATAGATGTAAAAATTAAAGGTGTTAATGACCTTCTTAAATTAAGAAAGGCATTAAAAGACCTTAAAGATGAGCAAAAGAAAGTTACTCAGGTAAATAAAGAAGGAGAGAAAGAATGGATTGACAAGGAGAGAGCTATTGATAAAGCTACTAAAAAGTCAAGAAAATATAAAAAAGAATTAACTAGTGTAACCGCAAAAGAAAGAACGAACACAAAAGTTACTAAGCAGTCTACTATAGCTAAAAGAAATAATACTAAAGCAGGCAAGAAAATGGGTGCGAGTATGCTTAAAATGGCTGCAACTATAACGGCAGTTATTGGAACTGTTAGAGTTCTTAGTCGTGTTTTTGTAAGTGCATTTAAAACCTTTACTGAATTTGAATTCTCAATGGCTAAAGTAAGGGCAATATCAGGAGCTACTACGCAAGAGTTTATGGAGCTTACTGAAAGTGCTAAGGAATTAGGTCGTACAACATTCTTTACTGCAAAAGAAGTTGCTGAATTACAGGTTAGTTTTTCTAAGCTAGGATTTAGTGCTGAAGAAATAATGAAAGTACAAGCAGCTACACTTGATTTAGCAATGGCTACAGGAAGTGATTTAGCTAGAGCTGCAACAGTTGCAGGTTCAGCAGTAAGAGGTTTTGGTCTTGACGCTGACCAAGCAGGAAGAGTAGTTGATGTTATGGCTGTAGCATTTACTAGTTCGGCTTTAGATATTGAAAAATGGCAAACATCTATGACTAAGGTTTCTGCTATTGCCGCAGGAATGGGTGTTGATATAGAAGGAGTAGCTGCCGTAATGGGAACTCTTTCAGATACAGGTATTGAGGCTTCTATAGCAGGTACATCCTTAAGAAATATATTTTTAAAAATGTCAAATCCTACAGAGGCTCTAGCTAAAAGAATAGGATTTACAGTAAGTAGTACCGAAGATATGATTAAGGCGCTTAAAGTACTTAAAAAGGGGCAAATAGGGCAATTAGAGATGCAGGGACTTGTAGATAAAAGACAAGTAATCGCTATGCAGACTATGATTAACAGCGTTGACGAAATAGAAAAATATACATTCGCTTTAGATAACGCTTCAGGAGCAGGTAGAGAGATGGCTGCTATTATGGAAGATTCCACTAAAGGGGCTTTTAAAAGATTTAGTTCTGCTTTGGAGGGTTTGTTCTTAGTTTTTTCTGAAAAGATTGCTCCTGTAATTAATAAAGTAACTAAAGGGATGAGGGGTTGGATTGAGTTATGGACTAAAGCTACAGACAAGAAACTTTCTGATAGAATGGCTCTTCAAGCAAAGGAAATGAATAATTTATTTAAAGTTATAAAAAGTACAGGAGCTAGTGAAAAGACAAGGCAAATGGCTCTTAAAGAGCTAAACAGAAAGTATGGAGAATATTTAGAATATCAAGTTGATGATATACGAGACACTAATTTGCTTAGGAAGGCTCAAGATGACTTAACTGCTTCATTTAAATCCAGAATGGCGGTGCAAGTAGTTAGAGAGGAATATACCGCTTATTTAAGAGAGAATGAAAAAAGGTTAAATGATACTTTTCAACTACGGAAAGACATAATGGATTTAGATGGTGTTATAGAAACTAAAGATGGTAAACTTTTTCAAAAAATTGTTTCTCGTAATGCTGTTATTTCAAAAGGTGCTAAAGCGGCAATGGATGATGCTCAAGAGTTTTGGGACTTTCTATCTCCTCTTGACCTCGATGAAGAGGGTTTTGAAATTAAAGGCTTTATGCAGCAATTAGAAGGTGGTGTTGTTTTAGCTCAAGCCGCTTTAAATAATTTTCTTCTCATACCTGCAGAGTTTATTAAAGACGCTGATAAGTTTGCTAAATTTAAGGTTTTAACGGAAGAGTTAGTAGAACTACAAAAGGAGGCCGCTAAAGCATCAGGAGATGAGGTTTATTGGCAGGAAAGACTTGCTGCAGTAAATTTAAAAATGAAAGAATTTATGCCTGCAGAAAATACTAATGGCACTCCCACACCTGACCCTGACCCTCCAGAGGATGTTAGAAATTTTATAAAAGAATTAGCTGATTATGAAATATCTATTACACAAGAAACTACAGGAAAGAAAGGTGAAATTAATGAGGATTATATTCAAAATTCTCAAGACAGAGAATTAGCTTTATTTGACAAAAAAGCAGAATTAGCAAAGGCAGAATTTGAGTTATATGCAGAAGGAGACCAAAGAAGAGCAGGATTTCATCTTAAATTCCTGAAGGCTCAAGAAGCTGCAGATAAAGCACATCTTAAGGTTGAGATAGCTTCAATAGATAGATTATTAAAAGAAGAACTTAGAGGTATAAATGAGCTTAAGAGAAAGAAAACTCATAGCACTATTGATATAGCTAATAAAGAATTACTAGCAGAGAAAGCTGCACTTCAAAAGAAATTAAAGGCTAATGAAGATTATTTTCAAGAATGGCTGAAGATTAAAAATAAAATGAATGATGTAGATGAAGAAATAATTGACAATGATTACCTAAAAGCAAAAGAACTCCAAAACTTTAAAGTTGATATGGTTGCAGGTATGGCTAATATGACAATGGATATACTTCGTGATACTGCATCTAGGGAGTACGATAATGAAGTGGCAGAACTAGATAAAATAGATGCATTAAGAAAAACAACATTGGATAATCAACTTAAAGACGGGTTAATAAGTCAAGCTAATTATGATGGGGCTATTATACTTCAAGAACAAGAAACAAATCAGAAAAAAGAAGAACTAGAGATAGAGTATGCGAAAAAACAAAAGAAGATGGCTTTAACTCAAGTAATAATAGATGGAGCATTAGCGATAGCAAAGGCTTACGCACAGTCAGGGCCTTTAGGTACGTTTGTAGTTCCTCTTCTTATAGCTCAAACAGCAATGCAGTATGCTACTGTATCTAGCGCACAATTTCAAGATGGTGGAATGATTGAGGAGTTTGCAAATGGAGGTATGGTTAATGGTAGGTCTCACGCTCAAGGAGGAGAAAAATTCTCTGTTGGAGGAAGGGTTGTAGAGTTAGAAGGAGGTGAGGCTGTTATAAATAAAAAAAGTACAGCAATGTTTGGGAGACAATTATCAGCAATGAATGAAGCAGGAGGGGGCGCTAAGTTTGCGGACGGAGGATTACTAAACAACTCATCATTTATATCTGCTAGATTTAATTCCTTATCTTTAGGAGGCTCTAATAGTTCAGGAAGAGTAGTTGTAGTGGAGTCAGAGATAACGCAAAGTCAGAGAAAAGTAAAAGCAATTCAGTCTAATGCAAGTTTCTAATAATTATTTTATATATTTGCAGTAAATGTTTGTAGATAAAAAAATAAAAGAAGCTCGCATATCAATATGCAAGTCTTGTGAATTTTACAGGAACTTTATAATGCTCAAAAAACCTATAATAACAAAAGGTTCTAGGTGTGGAAAGTGTTCTTGTTTTTTAGATGCTAAAGCAGGACTAACAAAAGAGTGGTTTGGAAAATGCCCAATAAATAAATGGGAAGAAAAAGGTTTGTAATTTAAAAAATAAAAGGCGTTATGAAAGTGGTAGATGAGATTTCTAAATTAGTAACTGAGAAAGATAAAGAAATTATTTCTGATATATTTTTAGGTAGAAATAGTGAAGCTGAAACGCCTAAAGAAGACTTAAAGGTTTTATTTAATTTATGGGTTAAGTATATGCCTAGATATAAACAGAATTGGGGGTGTGGTTCTTGCCGTAATCTTGTTAATAATTTTTGGTATAAAGTTAATGAAACCTATAATAATTAATAAATGGCAGAAAGACAGAATAAATTAGAAATAGTATATGAGTATTTAGATTTAATGGAAAAGCAAGTTAACTTAAGGATACCTAATAATGCTACTGTAAAAGATACTATATTGCATTTATTAGAAAGAGGTCTTATCCCGCCAAAGAAAGTTAGGAATTATATGATAGTTAATGACTTTGACCATCTATTAGTTTCAAATGAAGGAAATAGAACTCATACATTTATGGATATATCTATAAAATATGAAATTACAGAAAGACAAGCTCAAACCATAGTATATAAAGAAAGAGGAAAGCACTCTCCTAAATATAACATCAGTTACTAAAACTATTTCCAAAAACTTCGTAAATCTTTTCTTATCTCTTCTTATATTTGCAAAATGCAAAGAGAATGGTATAAGATTAAAAATAAGTCATCTGAAGTTTCAGATATTTATTTATTCAATGATATAGGTACTTTCGGAATAACAGCTCAAAGCTTTATTGACGAAATTAAAGAATACGAAGATAGAGAATTAAATATACACATTAATAGCTTAGGAGGAGAAGTGTTTGAAGGTATGGCTATTTACTCTATCATTCAAAGAAGAACATCCAAGACAACAGTTTATATTGAGGGGATAGCAGCAAGTATTGCTTCTGTTATCGCTTTAGCAGCAGATGAGGTAATAATGAGTGAGAATTCTTTACTAATGATTCATAATGCTTGGGGAGGAACTCAAGGAGAGGCTAAGGATATGAGAAAACAAGCTGAAATTCTTGAGAAAATTACAAATGAAATTGCTGAAGTATATGTTAAGAAAACAAAAATCCCCTACAACGAAATTGTAGAAATGATGGATGAAGAAACTTGGCTAACAGCAGAAGAAGCAGTAGCATTAGGGTTCGTGGACTCCATCTCCGAGCCTATTCAAGTAGCTGCGAAGTATGATGTTTCAAAATATAAGAACATCACAAATAAAAAGGTGGAACGAATTTTAAGTTTAACAAAAAAAAGAGAAATCAAAATGACAGAAGAATTAAAAACTTGGTTTAACTCAAAAGTAGAAGAAATCATTGCTAAGGTAAAAGATGGTAAAGGTGTTGAAACTGCTGAGTCTGTTAATGTTGAGGTTACTCTTGCTGATAATGAAGAAATTATAAATAAGTTTTCTGATTTAGACGGCAAGGTATCATCACTTAACAATTCTATTGCAGAATTAGAGGGGGAAAAAGAAACTCTAGTTACTGAAGTAGCAAGAATGAATGCTTTATTAAGTAAAGCAGACGCAAAGGGAACTGACACAATCGGAGAAGGCGACCCTAGTGTAGTAGAAAAAGTAGTAGTAAAAGATGCAAATAGTAACTTTTTTGATAATCTAGTATCAAAATTAAATTAAATTAATAAACAAAAAAATAAAAAATTATGGCAGCAGGAGATATAGCAGATAATGGTTTAGGGGGTACTTATGTAGGTAGTTACGCAGCAGGTATCCTTTTAGAACCAATGTTCCGTTCAGATGATATTATGAAGAGTTATTCTATCTATCCAAACGTAAAGTATAAGCAGAACATTATGATGGCAAACAAATTAACTGACATTACAGCGGTTAATACAGGTTGTGGCGCAAATACGTGTACAGGAGCAAACTTGAACGATTTTGATATTACTCAAAAAGTTCTTGAAGTACAAAATGTTTCTGTAAAACAAACTCAATGTTGGGATGAGTTCAAAGCAGAGGTAATTAGAGAGTCTTATAATGCAGGAGTAAATATGCCTGACTTAAATGGAACTCAATTAGCAGAAATTATTGGGAAAAGAGTACAGCAAGGTATTCAGCACGATACAGTAAGAAATATGTGGGCAGGAGATTCAGCTTTAAATTTAGGTGCAGCAAATTGCTCTTATGGTTCAATGGGAGATGGTCTATGGAAATTATTATCTGTAGGAAATGCAATCAATGGAACTCGTTTAAGAGAGATTACAGGAACTACAACAGCAGCTAATCTTATTGCAGTAGGAGCTGCTATATTGCCTACTGACGCAGAATTATTACTTACAACTGTATTTGATACCGCACCTGCAGAATTACAACAAACTCCTGCAGGAGAGAAGAAAATGTTTGTTACTCCAAACATCTATAACGCATACTACGGAACTTTAACAGCACTTGCTCCAACAATAGGAGCAGTTGATTACGGACATTCAGAAGCTCAATCAGGTGTTAATTACACAAAATTAAGATTCAGAGGCGTAGAGATTGTTCCAATGTACGAATGGGATACTTCACTTACTGCATTAGCAGGAGCAACACATCCTGCATTGTTTACATCTGCAGCAGCAGCAGATTTAACTCAAGGTTGTATTTATGCAGCTAAGAGGAACTTATTTATAGGTTCTGATGTTACTGCACCTGAGAATAATTTCAAAATGTTCTATGATGAGTCAGCAGAAGATATGAAAATTAGAGCTTACTTTACTATGGGCTTCCAATACGGTTGGAATTCTTTAGTGAATGGGGGAATGCTAGTATAATCAATTAATAGAGGTGGGGGTGTAAAAACCCCCACAACTTTAACCTTAAAAAAATAGAAAAATGGCAATAGATACAGGTATAGCATTAGACTGTGCACAATTAGTAGAGGTAGGAGGGTTGCAAAATATATTCGTTACTGACTTAGATAATTTAGCTACAGTAACAACAGGAGGTATAACTAAGTATACTAATTTAGTAGGAACTGTTGATTGGGCAATGTTTCAGTTGAAGCCTAATACAGCTACTTGGGCAACAACATCAACTAAAGAAAATGGAGTAACAAAGTTTGAGACTACAGTTTCTTGGTATGTTCCAAATATAGGAGAATCAAGACTATCAGTATTAGAGGGAATGAAAAATAAATGTATCGTTGCTGTAGCAGAACTTAGAAATGGTAAATTTAGAACTTGCGGTATTAGTGAGGCTTTTGGAGGGTTTGGATTTAATCAATCATCAGCAACAGATTGGATATATAATGATACTTACGCTACTATGACAGTAGAAGAAACTAGTGGTGCAGATTTTGTAGACGGAAATGGAGCTACAATTACTTTAATGGCAACATCATTTGAAACTCCGAGACTATACACAGGAACAGTTACTTACGGAGCGGGTAATACTACTGCAGCTTTAACATAATATATAAATTAAAAAATAAAATAAAATGGCAATAGATACAGGTATAGCATTAAATTGTGACGCACTAGTTGAAGTTGGGGGTCTTATGAATATTTATGTTACTGACATAAGTAATTTAACAACAGTTACTCCTGTTAGTTCATCAGTAGCTCACGACTACACAGCTCTTACATATGCAACTTGGGCAATGTTTCAACTTAAACCTAATACAGCTACTTGGGGAACAACATCTACAGTAGAAAATGGAGTTACTAAATTTGAAACTACAGTTTCTTGGTATGTTCCTAACATAACATCTGAAAGTAGTGCAATTATAGAGAATATGAAGAATAAGTGTATAGTAGCACTTGGTCAATTTAGAAGCGGTAAGATATTGACTTGTGGTATTAGTGAAGAATATAAAGGTACGGGTAATGGAAGTGCTTATTGGAAGTATAATAAAACTTATGCAAAAATGACAGTAGAAGAAACTAGTGGTGCAGATTTCGTTGATGGAAACGGGTTTACTATAACTTTAGTTGCTCCTTCTTTTGAGACTCCAAGAACTTATTCCGGAGCTATCTCTCCACTAACAGGAAATACTCAAGCTTCAATAGCATAATAGCTTGAAACTGACGAATTTTAATAAATAAATAATAAAAGTAAAGGGTGTAAAAGCCTTTTACTTATATTTTCTTTGCATATGTGTGGGTGTAGTAATAAAAATAGTGTAGATTTACAAATAATTAAATTATATTTAGATATGGCAAAATATGAAGTTAAAGACAAATGGGTAAAAGAGGGCATATGTACATTATTTGTTGATGATAAAAACGGTAATTTACAAATATGTTGGGATAATGCAAGTCAAGAAGATTTGGCTAGAGCTTATGAAGAGTTAAATGGTGCAGAAGTATTTATTAATAAAATAGAAAAACCAAGTGAAAAAGCAAAAACCAAAAAGCCAAGTAAAGCCATCAGTAAAGACTAAAGCTACAAGTAAGGAAAATGTTTATGAGTTTGGAGTATTTAATTTAGCTGTTCCAAACAACATATCAGAGCCTAAAAATATTAAATCTCTAAGAACTAAGTATGTTCCCTTTGGAGACGACAATCTGTTTCCTCAGTATCTAGCGGAGTTAAAAAGAAAATCATCTACGAATCGTTCGGTATTAGCACAAAAGACTATATTTACTAGTGGTGCTAAATTTGTATGTGATAATCCTGAATTGAAAAAATTTGTAGAGGATGTTAATGCAGACCACGAATCATTAAGAGAGGTATTTAAAAAATTAGCTGATGATTACTATACATTCGGTAATGCCTATATGGAGTGCGTTATGTATGATGGAGGTATTAATCTTTATCATTTAGATGCAACAAAAGTTAGAATTAGTAAAACAAATAAAGAAGTATACATCAATTCTGATTGGTGTAGATATTGGGATAATGAAGAGAAGGTAACAAGAATACCTATATATCCTAGAGTAGCACACAATAAATTTGTAGTTCATTTTAAAGACTACGAACCTACATTCAATTTTTATGGTCTTCCTGATTATGTTGCTGCATTAGAGCATATTGCAGTTGATTTTGAAATTGGAAAATGGAATCACACTAAATTTAAAAATGGTTTTCAGCCTTCAGCAATCGTTGAGATTAATGGAGATATGGGAGAAGAAGAAGCTAAGAAATTAGTTAAAGAAGCACAAAAGAAATTTGTAGGAGAGGGAAATAATGGCAAGATTATGTTTATCGTTAAAAATGGAGATACTACTCCTGCTAACATTCAAGTTATAAAAGATGACCAAGAAGGAAGTTGGTTAGACTTACAAAGAGTTACTGACCAAAATATAATAACAGCTCATAGATGGCAGCCTTCTTTGAGTGGTATTGTCAGTTCAGGTAAAATGAATAATACAGGAAGTGAAATTAGAATAGCTTATGACTTAGCTATGACTACAGTTATTAAAGATACTTCAGAGCTATTATTAAATGGAATAAGAAGGATTCTCTATAATGAGTTAGGATTTGACCCTAGAGATTTAAAAATACATTATGAGCCGCCTGTGTCTTACGCAAATGATATAGATGTTAAAGCTGTATTGACTATAAATGAGCAAAGAAGAATGTTAGATGAAGATTTACCAATGCTTGAAGGGGGGGATATGTTTGTTTCAGATAGAGAAGTTATAATTACTGATGAAACTGCTGATGACCAACAAGAAGTTTATGAAGAAGAGGAAGAGGATGATTATAATGAAAATATAATAATAGAATAATATGGCAAATTTAAGACAATACATTCCACTAGCTACAGCAGGAGAAGTAATATCTCAATCCTTTACAAATTCCAATACAGACCCATATTTAATATCTAATGACACGATTGTTATGGCTGAATTGGCTCATATAAAATCATTACTAGGTGTTAAGTTTTATGGAGAGCTAAAGTTACAAAATAACGGAGGAACTTTAAGTACGGAAAATCAAGACCTTATGACTTATTATCTTATTCCTGCATTATGTTGGATGACTAGATTTGAAGTTATATTAGAAATACAAAATAATAGTTCTTCTGCAGGAGTTGTAACGAATTTAGATGAGTTTGCTGCCGCAGTTAGTCCTGCTGAATTAAATGTATATAGACAGAGTACATATAGAAAGGGTAAGTTATTTTTAAATGATATGATGGATTATATAAATGGAACTGAACAAGCAGGAGATTACCCTACTTATGATGCTAATAAATCCTGCGGTAGCGATAAGGTTTGGAAAAATCACGGAATAGTAATGTATGATAGTATATATGATAGAGATTTTTATGGTATTTGTGGTTCTTGCTATAATAACTCCTATAATAGCAGTTGTAATTGTAATTAAAAAAATATCAAATGGCAAGTAATGAACACGCATATTTAAGCGAATCTAATCTTCATAATCCTAAAGGTCTTTCTTTAGCTCTTAATAATTCTATTTGTTCTAAAAGTAATTCAGGTCAATTAGAGTGGGTAAGTAAATCTTTTATAAAAACTGATACTAATGTATCTACAGGTTATTGCACTCTAGCTGCTAATTATAAGTATGCTGAAAGTCAAGTTCAAGGTCAGAGTCCATATGATATGAATCAAGATTACGGAAGTCCTACTATAGGTTCAGAAACAACAGTTTTACAAAAAAAGTTTTTTAAAATTTCAGATTTTGGTTTAGCTCAAGATGGAATAATAAATAGATGTATAGTTCAAGTTACAAATCAGCAAAGTGCTAATCCTTTTACATTGGCTTTAGTTAAATATACTCCTTCAAATATAAATACTCAGGCTTATCCTGTTGTTTTATTTGAAAAACAATTTAACGGAAACAGTAGTCAGGATAAGGTTTTCACTACAGAATTACTTACTAGTGAATATACAAATACTTCAATATCTAAAGGAGACCATATATTCATAATGGCTAAAGGAATATCTAGCGGAGAAAGAGCTACAAGTGTAGGAAACTTAGTTCAAATTTCAGTAATAACACAAATAGGTTATTTAATTAATTAACATGAAAACAACAATACAAGATAGCGTGAAAGAATCAGTATTACTTTGGACAACAAATTTAGGAGCTATAGGAATTGGCATTGCTGATTTTAATGCTTTATTAACTACAATATCCCTTAGCTTGGCTATAGGATTAACATTATATAATCAATATAAAAAAATAAATAAATAAAATGGCGACAACAATAACACCAAGCGACTTATCTGTTACTTTAAATGATTCAATAACTTTAAACTCAAATTCTTATGGAGGGGTTACTCCTTTTGTTGTAGGTGGGTGTATGGCTGCAGACCAAAGGATAGTAGCTGTTGCTGTCAAGGCAATAACTGAAACTGTTCTTGGTTGGACTAATTTATTTTGGTATGATACTACAAATCAACAGGGTCAGGGTGTTTCTTCTGAGTTTGCTTATTTAAGAGTAACCAATTTAGATACAGTAAATTATATACTTTTAAATGTTTTGTCTGCAACTGTAAACAATACTATTACTGTAAAATTAGCTGCAGGAGAGTCATATACACTTCAGAATGGTCAATTTTTATCTAGTACAACTGAATTGCGTACTGCTTACCCTGTACCTGTAAATATTAAACAGATAAAGGCTGCTTCAGATACGGCTATTGTTGATGTAGAAATACTAACTGTATTCAAGCCATCAGCATAATTAAATCATTAATAAATAGATTTATTTCTATGATTAGTAAAGAATGTAATGAAGATAAGGCAGGGTTGCTGCTTATCAGAGACACATTTACGGATAAGTCCGTTTTAGGTAAACTCTATTGTAATGGAGAATTTATTTCACATACTTTAGAATTAGCTTGGAAAAATAATAGAAAGAGTGTATCTTGCATTCCTAAAGGACAATACAAATGTAGGGTAAGATTAGCTAGAGAGAGTGCAAGCAGAGAATATGTTCACTTACTAGTAGAGGATGTTGAAAATCGTTCTTATATCTTGTTTCACCGGGGTAATGTCCCATCCGATAGTAAAGGATGTATATTAACAGGGACTCATAGAGCGGAAGAACCTGACAAAATTTTAGATAGTAAAATAGCTCACACTTATTTAATGAAACATATATTAGGTAAGAATCTAAGTTTAAACATAAATTTAATAATTAAAAACAGATAAAATGAAAAAATTTCTAAGTAAGTTCTTAATTGGACAGATGTTCAAGAGTAAAAAGTTTTGGTATGCAATTAGTTCAGTATTAGTTCCCGCATTGGTAACCTATCTAGGTGTTGATGTTGAAACTGCTGAGAAATTATTCCAAGCTTTATTAGTTTTAATTTTAGGTCAAGGAATTGCTGATATTAAAAAATAAAGTATTATATTTGCATACCATTTCCTAGTTAGATATGGTAGTAGTAGTTTGATAAAATAGTTTTAGTTAGAAGAAAGGGGGGTAGTTTCCCCTTTTTTTGCGTCTTGTTTATAATTTTTTTTGTATCTTGTGCAAGTTAAAAACACCTTGAAACTGCTGTGTATGTGCGTAAGGCGTTGAAACTGCTGACATTATAAACTAATAAATTTTAAATGAAAGAATATGGACGAAGATTAAGATTATCTACTGATGAAGAAAATCTTATATATAAGCACCGGGCAAAATCAGTAGACAATATAAATGATAACTCAGCATTAGACCTGCATTTATCTGAAAGAGGGATAGAGCAAAAAGATGTTGTTTCCGTTAAGCATTGGCAATCAGCAAGTGGAGATTATAGATTCTCAATAGTTACAAAAGAAGACTATGGTTTAGATGAGCAACAAATATTTGACAACGTAAATAAATTTATAGAGGGATATTCTCCTGACTATAAAAAAATTGAAAGAAAAAAAGGAAATCATTTACTCGTAATAAATCCTGCTGATATTCATATTGGTAAGTATGCTAGTGCATTAGAAACAGGAGAAAAATATGACTGTGAAACTGCTGTAGAAAGAGTTTTAGAAGGAGTACAAGGTCTTATAAAAAAAGCTGAGGGTTTTGATATTGATAAGGTATTATTCTGTATTGGTAATGACATACTCCACACGGACTCCGTGCTTTCAGCAACTACTAGAGGTACATATCAGGACACCGATAAAAAATGGTGGGAGCATTATGAGATTGCTTTAATGCTTTATGTAAAATGCGTAGAGATGTTAAGGGAAATAGCACCGGTAGATGTATTACACAGTATGAGTAACCATGATTATCAAAGTGGATTTCATTTAGCACACACATTAAAGTCTTGGTTCAGAAAAGCAGATGACGTTAAGTTTGATATAAGCGTTTCAGCTCGTAAATATTATGTGTATGGATTAAATTTAATAGGATTAGAACATGGAGATTCTGCTAAGATGGATAAATTACCATTATTAATGGCTAATGAGAAACCAAAAGAATGGGCAGAAACCAAATATAGGTATTGGTATTTACATCATTTACATCATAAAATAAAACATAAATGGTTAGATGCAAAAGATTTTATAGGTGTTACAGTTGAATATATGAGAAGCCCATCTTCGGCAGACAGTTGGCACTCAGCTAAAGGATTTTGTGGAGTACCACGAGCGTGTGAAGGATTCATTCACGATAAACAAAGTGGTCAGGTAGCTAGATTAACTCACTACTTTAATTAACCCTTAATGAACAGTTGCTTAAGGGTTGCCTAAACCCTTATAGTAATAGTTATAGTAATAGTAATAGTTATAGTAAAAGTAATAACACACAACTTTATTTAAAAAAAAGTATAAATAAGTTTGGTGTTTGTGTAAAAAAGAATATCTTTGCCACGAACTTTAACTAAAAAAACTAACTATGAGTAAAACTAATTTAACAAGCCCATGTTGTAATTCAGAATATGAAAAAGATACATTAAGCTATTGTTGTGGAGCAGAAATATCAGATAGCGGATTGTGTTATGAATGCAAAGACCACGCTGAATCTGAAGGATATATATGTGATGAATGTGAAGATTATTTTGAGCAGCCTGAAGAAGAAAGATTTAATTGTGGTGCTTGTGGAGAGGATTTAGATGAAGATATAAGATATTGTTCTAAAGAATGTTCAGTATCAGATAATACAGAAGGAGTATAAATAACTATTAACTATAAATAACTATTAACTAAAAATAACTAAGATGACTAAAACGCAAACGAGTGATATTCTACAACACTTAAAAGATGGTAGAAAACTTACACAAAAAGAATCAATAAATGAGTATGGTGCTTATAGACTATCAGCCATTATACATAGCCTAAGAAAAAAGGGACATTTAATAGAAAGCATTCCTCTTAAAGTGCCTACGAGATATATAGCGAAAGATGGTAATCCAAAAATGGCAAACATTGTTGAATATAAATTAGATACAGATAACAATATGTTTGGTAAGAACTTTGATGAAAGATTAAAAAATTTTATGGGTTATCTAACTGATATAACAAATACACATTCAAAATAATGGGAAGAATGAAAGAAGAGTTTATGCAAATGAAACTGCAAGAGCAACAAGATGCAAGAGATATTATGGAAAAACACCATCCAATAGGACAAGAAAGATATGTGGATGAGGCAGAGTTTAAAAGAAATGAAATAATAGACGCAATGCACAATATTGAACAACAACCGAGTATTAATAAATTAAATAATAAAATGGCAAAAAAAACAATGCAGGAAAAATTAACTCCACAAGTAAAGGAGACTAAAGAAGAGACTTTGAAGAGACTATTCTTAGCGAATGGCTTAGTAAAAGAAGACGTTTATAAAGACCAAAGAGGTTTTGTAATCATAACTAGAACAGGTATAGATAAGATTGTATCTAAACAAAATATAGCAATAGCATACGAGCCTGTTATAATGACAGAAGAATGGGTTGTCCTTAAAGCGACAGCAAGTATTGATGGTGGTGCTAAAAATTCTAGGGTAGTTATGAGTTTTGGAGAAGCATCAGATAAGAACTTAATGGGAGGTGGTAAGAAATTTCCTGTTGCTATGGCTGAAAAGAGAGCAATGAGTAGAGTTGTATTGAAACTGACAGGATTTTATGAACAAGGAGTATTTGGTCAAGATGAGATTGTAGACTAATGGATTGGATGGACGAGGTTCTTGATGGTAAGCCTGAAGAAGCAGAAATTTGGAAGGTAAATTACATTGAGAGCCTCTTACATTACACCGCAATACCAAATTCAGAACAGTTTGAGATAATGAACTCATTAGATATTCTTACTGATAGAGATGCGGATAAAATTATAAAATATATAAAAGAAAATGAAATATTCAAAGACCCAAAGCACCAATACGAGCAAATGCGAAAAAACGGAATGTTTACTGATAGAGATTCATAAACATCAAAGCAAGGCATATACTTATATTGTATCAAATGGTTGCGAAATGTTAGGAGAACTTGTTGAGGATGATATACAAGGATTTCTAGGAGGTAAGGAAATGAAGAAGTTTTACAACTTAAATCAGAGAAAGTTCTTAGTTCCTGTAAACAGACTAAAAAGTATCATCAAACCTAAATACTATTAAAATGGCAAAAGTAAATAATTACGACAAAGTAAGAAACTCAAGGAATGAACTTGAGGCTACTCTAAGAATTAGAGGAATATCAAAAAGAAGGTTCGGTAAAATATGTAATGTAAAAGGGACTACTATTGATAAGTACATAGAAAATCCTTATATGTTAAGATACTACCACATGAGAAGACTTTCAAACTTTCTTAATATAGATGTAAGGGATATTATAGATATGATAGAGATAGACCTACCTAATGGAGAACTTATTATAAAAGGGGAAGAGGACTTTAATCTAATAGATTCACTACCTTCAAAATATCAGAATCACGAACCTAAAAGCATTCTAAATGAGTAATTACTATAATGAAATAGACGAGACGGTAATTAGCTATCTAGCATTTACTGAGGAAAGGAATGAACGAATTAAAAATGAAGTGTGCAGTATCTTTAAATTAAAATGGTGTGCAGTACAGTCAAAAAGCAGGACTCTTCCTGTTATGGAGGCTAGGAGACTTTACTGTGTAGTTTTAAGAAGGATATTCAATCTACCATTAGCGACAATAGGAAAGTTTGTAAATACAAATCACGCAACAGTAATTCACGCAGTAAAGAAACACGATGTATTCTCTGAAGTATATCCTAGTTACAATAGAAACTTTGATAGAATAAAATCAAAACTTATAGATGAGAATTGTCCTGAGTTTTATGAGGACGAACTAATTTTTTTAAAAAGGAAGAAGAAAAGAATACAGGAACAGATAGATAACTTAATAATAACAAAAAAAATCAATTAAAATGGCAGAAAAAAATTATGTAGCTAGTAGTATCAAAAAGGTAACTACTCAGTATGGAGATTTGTTTAACGCAAATTTCAAAATGGAAGACTTACAAAAAATAGCTAAAAGAGGTTGGGTAAATATTACAATAGCAGAAAGAAGAAACCCTTCAGAAAAAGGAGCAACTCATTATGCTTATGAGAATACATACGAACCACCTAAACAAGATGATGTTAAGGTAGAGAAAGCAACTGATGATGACTTACCCTTCTAAAAGATTTAAAAACAATGTATAAATAATTTGGTCAATTCAAATTAATATTGTTTATTTGCACAGAATTTGAGAGAAATGGAGATAACAGACCATTGGCAAATGCTTGAAACTCCTTTCTCTTTATTCTAATTAACTAAAAACTATTAAATAAACTAAACTAAAATGGCTAAGAGATTTACTGACACAGAAAAATGGAAAAAAGGATTCATAAGGAGTTTACCACCATCATATAAACTTCTTTGGTTGTATATGTTAGATGATTGTGATAATGCAGGAGTTTGGCAGGTAGAGGTTGAGGTGGCATCAATAAGAATAGGAGCAAAACTAAATGAAAGGGAGGCATTGAAACTGTTTGGAGATACTGTTATTAGTTTTGATGGAGGTAGTAAGTGGTTTATTAAAGAGTTTGTTAAGTTTCAGCAAGGAGTTAATCATATAGCAGAACTTAATAGCAATTCAAACCCTCATAAAAGCATTTTAAGACTAGTAGAGCAGTATAAGTTGCTTGAATTAGAAGATAACCCTAAAGAGTACATTGAAGAGGTTAAAGAAGCTAAGAAGAGTAGTAGGTTTGTTAAGCCTACAATGGATAATGTTGCTGACTACTGTATTGAAAGAAAAAGTAACGGAAACAATGTAGACCCTGTTAAATTTGTAAACTTCTATGACAGTAATGGATGGAAGGTAGGTAAAAATCCTATGAAGGATTGGAAGGCTTGTGTTAGGAGTTGGGAGGCAAACACACCTAAAGATAAGATGGGCAGAAAAGAATTAGCTAATAAAGATTATAATAAATTTTAATATGAGAACACTAGAAGAGACATTAAAAAATGCAACTCATATTAAGGTTAGGGATTACAAGAGGTATTCTTTTGGAAATATTGAGGAGTGTACTGTATTATTTTGTGAAGCATTTAGGCTTGTAGATAAAACAGTTACCAAGTATAAGCATCTACCTGAGTATAATGAAGTTATAAAATGGCTATCAGATACAGAAGGAAAAGGATTATTTTTGTTAGGAAACTGTGGTAGAGGTAAGTCTGTAATACTTACAGGAGTATTGCCTTTGATATTCAATGCAAAGATTGGTAAGATTCTTAAACCTATTCCTGCTAGAAAGCTACATACAGTTACAGAATATAAATCTCCATTCATTGTGATTGATGATATTGGTACGGAAGAAATCATAAATGACTATGGAACTAAAATTGATGCAGTAGAAAATGCTATATTTGAGGCTGAAGATGATTTAAAATTACTATTATTGACCTCTAATTTAGACGCTAACGCAATTAAGCATAGATATGGGGATAGAATATATGATAGGATAAGAAGATTGTGTAAGGTGGTCTTTATGAAGGGCGATAGTTTAAGAGAATAAATAATGTATATACCTAAACATAAAAATAGTATGAAATGTCCAAAGTGCCACCAAGCGTTACTATGGGGAGGAGATAATAGTCACGAGGATTTAGGAGATGAAGGGGAATTTATAATATCTAATAATACTTGCGATAATGATGAATGTAATGTTGATTCTGTTTGCATAAGAACAATACATATTGAAATGGAATACTCAGAAAATAATTAATAATAAATAAAGGGTAAGACCTAAAAGCGTTTAATTTTTCAGACCTGAGTAGTAGAGGGGGGGTGTGGTTACCTCCCCAATACAATTAACTATATGTAAGTAAATATAATAGAGGTGAAAA
>Ga0307999_1000017_pt1 | contig 40398 bp, 34 predicted proteins | sample Neamet1_FD_203158 | JGI IMG/M metagenome (GOLD analysis project Ga0307999, IMG submission 203158) | Marine microbial communities from water near the shore, Antarctic Ocean - #1 | ecosystem: Environmental > Aquatic > Marine > Unclassified | place: Southern Ocean | collected 2014-06-04 | reverse complement strand
TATTCAGATAATCAAAGGGACTCATAGTGATTGAGCAACTGTTTGAATTCTCATAACGTCCACTGCAATATCGTGTTTAGGATCATGATGGATAAATTTATCAGCTACAGAAGGCGGCATAAATTTATTATTAAGACCAGAACCCCATGCCATACCATCAATAAGAGAACGCGTATCACGTACGATCCACCAAGGATACGGAGTGACTTGATCAGTATCAGCCATTAAAAAGTCAAAGAAAACTGGATCAAAAGTATTGCCTCGAGTGTATACTTTTTTAAGATCATCCGGTCTATTCTCAACAAAGAAGTCATACAGTTCAGTAATAGACACATCATCTTCAGATGGCTTCAATTGATACTGAGCTTCTTTTGGTTGGTTTTTCCACCAGTCGATAGTGCTTTGTTGTACTGACCGGCCATATTCTTTTACTTGTTCGTCTACTAAAAACTTAATCATATGGCAATTATTTAACAATTCTTCGTATGTGTATGGTTTATCGATGAAGCGAGATTCATCAAATGAAAGCATAGCAAATGAAATGACTACGCCTTTAACTGGATCTTGTGATAAGGTTTCGAAATCGTATACAACTGAATTGTCCATTATTGGAACTCCACGTTAGCCATAAGCTCTGTCATACACGCCACCACGTTCAATTCATGGTCAGCAACGAAAGCTTGTTTATATTGATAATCAGCAAGAATAAGAACAACTTGTGGAACAGATGATGGTTTCATATGGTTATTCATACGATCATAAATCCCACGAAAAATAGCTGAAGCATCAGTGTCGATATTATTAACAACCCACCCTCGCATTTTCTTAAAGTCTTTTTCTTTAATATGCTTCAGGAGTATATCAATTTCAGTACCAGCAGAACTAGAAGAACCGCCGCTACTAAGTACACCATCCACAGATCGTCTTTGGAGTTCATTTAAGACCCTCCTCCAATCAGGAGCATGTTTCATAATAAGGTCAACTAGATCTTGATGTTCATATGTAACATTTTCTTGTTCAAGAATATTACGTGCCCGCTTATAGAATGAAGCAGCGAGAGCAGCGAGATCTTTTTTTGAAGTATTAAATTCGTATACACCACAACGAGAATGAAGTGGCTCAATGATACGATTTTTAAAGTTACACGTTAGAATAAATCTACAATTATTAGAGAACTCTTCGATAAAACCACGAAGAGCTGGTTGTGTAGATTGTGCATTAAGGTAATCAGCCTCATCCAAAATGACTACTTTGTAGCCACCTTGTAACGATATTGAAGAGGCAAATTGTTTAATTTTACCGCGTAGTGTATCAATGTTTCCTTCTTCAGAACCATTCACTAGTATGTAATCCAGTTCTAAAGAATTACATAGAGCCTTAGCAACTGTTGTCTTACCGAGACCGGCGGTACCCGAGAATAACATATTCGGGAGTTCGCCGGTCTTGATAATATTTTCAAAGTTTGCTTTTAAATCGGCTGGTAGGATAGTATTTTCAATAGTTTGTGGACGATATTTTTCGACCCACAGAAATTCATTATCGAGATTCATTATATAGTCTATCCTTATAGGTGTTTACTCTTCTTCTTCGTCTTCTGCTGCATCTTGTTTAAATGATTCAACTACCTGTACTGCTTGAGCACACTGATCTCGCAATTGACCAATCGTTGAAAGTTCCTCACCACGAAAACCACCACGTTGAGTGATAGTATCGATAATTGCAATAGACGATCGTGATACTTGGTTCATTAGATCGTAAGCTTTTTTATGGTCGGCCATATTATTTTATTCTCCGTAAGTTGATGTTTTTTCAAGTGCAATCCAATAATTTATTGAATTTGCTGAGTTAGTAAATTTAGAAATTAGTTTTGACGAAATTTCGACATTGTAATCTCCGGCTAAGACTTTAATATTAGAAATATTAAACACAAGTTTATATATACTCTGGTTAGACTCAACTGGTACGGTGATAGAATATGTATTTGCAGTTGAGTTTTCAACAGTAGTAACTGTTAAACTCGCTGATCCGTCACCGTCAGGCTCGATGACTAGTTCATTATGGCCTAGTGCTGAAGCAGCTCTTTTAATACGACCTAGTGTAGTATTGTCTAAAGTAAAGCTAATGTCGTGTGCTGGCATTTTTACTTCTTTAGACACAGTGGTTAGCATCTCTGGATCTGCAAACCTATATTTAATTTTAGACCTACCACTTGAGTCCGCAATCGTTACATACTCTTCATGGAATTCTAGCTGGGGTGAATCAACTAAATTAAGTACGCCTAGAAATTCACTCAAATCATAGATACCAAAATCCTGTGGAAAGTTTTCTACAACCTCAGCTTTAGCCAAAAGATTTTTAGCCTCAGCAATTGTTTGCAGAGTATAACCTTCTTTAATGACAATGTTAGAGTTAATTGCTGAAAAATTCTTAAGAATTTGCAGAGTATTTTCAGTCAGTTCCATTATATATTTCTCCATGTTTCAATTAAGTATATTATATCATAGTATATCGATGTTGTACACAAATTTATTTAACCTTGCTAAAGTTTTTATCTTTATAGAATTCAAGTTTTTCTTTGAATTTTCCATCAAGGATCTCACCCTTATGAGAGATGACGAAGACATTAGTGTCATCATCTAGTGTGTGAAGAATCTTCATTAGATTGTCTACCCCATCGTGATCAAGTGAGCTATCAAATGTTTCATCAAGAATCAAAAGATTAGTAGCCACCGAGTTCTTCATCTTAGCAATCATTCTCCAAGTAAACAATAATGCTAGATCAATACGTTGCTTCTCACCTTCAGAAAACGAATCATATGAAAATGCATCACGATGGCGTGATCTAATAGTTTCTTGGAAACTTTCATCTAGATTAAAGTGAACAAAGAAATCTAGAACCTGAAGATATTGATTGACAAGTTTGTTAATAACAGGAATATATTGTTTGATAACCTTTGTCTTAATTCCTGTATCTTTAAGCATTTCACTCATAACACTATTATAAGAATATTGTTCATTCAGCTGAAAGCGTGATTCCATATATTCATCATGCTGAGTGCGCATATCAAGTAAATCAGAATTAGCAGTAGAAAGATCGCCTTCTCTTGAAGTTAATCTGGCAATACCAGAATTGTAGCCAGTAATCTGATCTTGATATATCTCAATGTTCTTATTATTAGAATGAACATCAGATTGTTTTTTTCTTATTTCTTCGTGTGCTTTTGTCCACTTATCTAAATTTTCGGTAATCTCCTCTGCCTGTTTCTGTAATGTATCCATCGTTTGCTTAAGCGAGAGCGCTTCAGTTTTGAGGCTATCCACCTTCCCCTGCTTAAAACTTGGTTCAATTGTTTGTGTACAGGTAGGACAGTTGTCGTTCTCTTTGTAAAATTTCGACGCGACGACGACATTTTTAATGGAAGATGATGTTGTAGCCTTATCTGACAAAACGATTTGTTTTTTATTATTGGCTGCCTTAAGCGCGGCGGAGCAGGCTTCGGCATTTTTTTCAATAAAAGTGCTAAGTTCGGAATTAGATAATTGTAGTCCCGTGATGATCTCTTGTACTTCGTTAATTTTATCTTTCTTATCATTGATCTCGTCCGTATTAATTTGAGTTATATCTCTAATATATTTTTTCTGAGATTCTATTTTATTTTTTACAATATCCAAGTCATAGTTAAGATCTTTTAGTTTTTCTCTTACTGCGCTATTCTTTTCTTTAATAAGTATATTCATCTTTGAAAATATGTTAATATCAAGTAAGTCTTCAATCACATCTCTACGATGTTGAGCCGGTAGTTGCATAAATGGAATAAACGAACTGCTGCCTAATACAACAATCTGATGAAAGGATTTATGATTTAATTTAAGAAGATTTTGCTCAAGTATTTTTTGGTATTCTTTCGCGTGGGATGACTGATTTAATAAAGAATCGTTTCTCCAGATCTCAAATATCTGCGGCTTGATACCACGGACAACCTTATATTCATACTTTCCTATAGTGAAATTTACCTCAACAATGCAATCACGATTATTAATAGTATTCACTAATTGTGGTTTATTAATATTACGATGAGGCTTTCCAAATAAAGCAAAAGATAAAGCATCAAGCATAGTTGATTTGCCAGAGCCATTCTGACCAACAATTAATGTTGATGATATCTTATTTAAATTAATTTCAGTCCACTTATCACCAGTAGATAAGAAATTTTTCCAACGTAAGTTTTTAAATATAATCATACTATTTCAAGTGCCTGTGCTTCAGTCAAAAGTTTTCTCATATCAACCTTTATACGATCTTTATCTAGTTCAGTGTCAACAGATTCAACATAGCTATCTAATAATGCAGAAGTATCTTCAAGTGAGATGCTTTCATCTTCTACATTCTCGCCTATAAACTCATCAAAGTTCTCAGCAATTTTTAGCTCGTGTATCTTCCTATTCTGTATTCTATCAACAAATCGATCAAATGTAAATAGATCTTTTTTATTTTTTACAACTATTTTGACAAACTTATGATCTAAATGATCAAGATTCATATCTAAATAGTTATAGTCACTATCATCATATATGATCCGCTCATATACTGTATGCGGATTACGTACAGCCTCTATTTCACGTGTCTCGGTGTCTATTACATGAAAATATTTTTTATCGTGAGCATCATTCCAAAAGAATTCCATTTGTGAGCCAAGATACATCACGTTGTCTCTCTGAGACTTCGTGTGAAAATGACCTGATAGAACCTTTTCAAAGCGATTAAAAATAGTGTGATCCATACCGTGTTGATTGATCACACCAGCCATTAAATTAAAACCTGACAGTTCTAAGTGGCCACCGAGCCAATCGGCCTTACAATTTTTGACAAAATTTATTGATTCATCATGATTTTCTTGAGTGATCCAAGGCAACATTGCTAGTTTTAACGATCCGTATTCCATCACGGTTGGCTTCATTATGATATGAATTTCATTCATAAAGTGACCAAGTAATTCCTTTAAAGAATTTAGATCGTTTGTATTTTTATAATAAGTATCGTGATTGCCAGGCATTATATCCATAGCAATGCCGAGATCCCTTAATCGATTAAGAAAGTGTTTTCTATTTGAATTAAGAGCTTTAAAATTGACGAACTTACGATGATCGTAATAATCACCAAGGTGAACTATTTGTTTGATATTATGTTCTTCACAATAAGGGAAGAATGTTTTATCGTAGAAGGTATTTGCGTTATCTAGGAATATGTCTGAGCTATTTCTGATACCACAATGAGTATCATTCAAGACTGCTATTTTCATTTTTTAACATTCCAATCTGATTTTTCTTCAAGAGTGTATTGTACTGCTTGATAGTAATCTTTGTCTTCATCGTTCATATGCACAGCAAATAAACTAACTTTAGCCATTTGGTTTAGTAAGTCCGTTTTACCTTCTATTAAGTGGTCTTGTCCAGGAGACTCCATGATGCCTTGAATAGCATCCATATGAAGCTTAATTCTTTCCTGTATCTGGCTCATTTTAAGAAATCTTGTAGATCCGAATCGACATTCCTGGCTCTTTTCCTTGGTGTCTTATTAGCCTTGGTATAAGCCTTAAGTTCAGTATCATACTCTTTAACTTTATTAATCCTATCTTTTAAAGTGTCAACAAAATGAGTAGCTACTTGAGTCGCTTCTTCACTACCAGAAGAAGTGATAAATGCTTCGACACCAGACTGCAACATATATTTTTCTTTAATTTCTTGTTGCTTTTTTTCCTTTGTAATTCTTCGAAGAAAAGCAAACCAGATAATTTGAGTAAAGTAAGCAAAGGCGTTTGGTTTGCCAGAACGAGTCTTAGCATCAATGTTATAATTTTCTACTGCTTTCAGACAATTTTCTACTGCATCCATTACCATTTCTTCACGATATGTGTATCGAATAAAATTAGATTTATGTGAAAGATTTTCAGCAATTTTCAAAAAAGAAATGGCTATATCATCCGGAACAATTGGTAGCGTGGTGCTATTACTTTTTGCTTCAACAACCGTTTGAACGTATTTGACAACTGACATTGAAAATTCAGCATTATTGACGTAATGAACATTTTTAGATTTACTTTTGGCCATAGATTATATCTCCACTTTATATTGATAATTATACTATATTTTTAATCTTTTGTACATAGATATTATTTTCATAATATTGAAAATAGGGGGTGTACATACCATGCAAATCATGGTATAATAAAGAGTATTCTTTAAACAGGGGGTAGTATCCAGCTCAGTGAAGCTTATTCTTCGGTGTGTTATTAAATGATAATGTCACAACATTTTCAACTCCGCTATCTGCTTCAAACTCTAAGACATTATTTTCGTCTTCTTTTTCATTTTCTTCTTCACGCGACATCTCAATTATCCGAGAAAGAGCCACTTCATACTGCTTCATTAGCTCTGAATGTGGAGTAGCTAAAGCCATACAATGATAAGCATTAACAGTAATTACCTCATCATTTTGTTCAACATATGTCATCCAAGGCTTAAGTACATATAAAGTAGTAGTATATTCTTCTTCAGTATTCTTAGTTCTAAACTTATCAATTAATAGACAATATCTCACAATTAAATCGTCTTCGAGTTCTTCTAATATTTCGCATATAATTTCATCACCATTTACCATCTTGATCTGTTTGACATTGTCTGTAATCATTGACCTAAACCTTTATTTTGTATAACTTGAAATTGAACTGCTCTCTCTTGTAAATCTTTATTCTTTCTTCTGAATGAAGAAGTGTATAGTTTTTCTTAGATTTGTATTGTATGTCGTCAGATATGTCATATAGTTTAGTAGTTACTCCGTTGTCGCTTTTTCTGAGTCCTCGTCCGATGCTTTGAAGTACTTTAATTTGTGACTTTGAGGGGCTAGCAAAAACAATATTATGAAGATTGCGTATATTAATTCCTGTACTAAAAGTCCCCAGACTAGCCACGATAATCGCGTCTTTTTGTTTTTCTGTTATTTTTCTTATAGCCTCTCTGTCAGTGGCTTCAGTGGCACCACTAACAAAGAATACTTTTCTATTTATATCAGCCTTAGACTGTATTAATTCATATAAAATCTTACCATGTTTTTCTACAAACTGGAACAAAACTAATGAATTGCCTTTTTGGTCGAGAGCTAGGTTTCTTATAAAATGATTACGTTTCTCATTTCCGATTATAAAATTTATTTCTTGTTGATATGTAGATCCGCTTATTAATTGCCTGACATCTTCTCCATGTTCTAGTCTTAAAATAAAGATATCAAGAGCTGCTAAAGTCTCCTTATCTTGTAATGCTTTAGTTGTAGTGACTTTCATCACCTTACCAAATAATCCTTCTAGAACTAACTTATGAGTCTGAGTTCCGTCAAGAGTTCCTGTAGTACCGAAACGATATGCTGTTGTCTTAGCTTTATTCATAATATTGGATAAAGATTTAGATTTAAATCCATGGACTTCATCACCGAATATTACACCGAATTGACTAAACCAATTCATAGGTAATTTGTATATCGATTGCCAAGTACTAATAAAAACATCTTCAGCTATATTCATTTTAGCCTGACCAGAGAAAATGGCATGACAATCATCTTTTGAAAAGCTATCATCCTCAGATGAATAATCATCGAAATCAGACATCATTTGTTGAACAAGAGAGGTAGTTGGAACAATGACTAAAACCTTATCTTCATGGTTAGCCATATACCATCTCATCAAAACATATATTATAAGCGATTTACCTGAGCCTGTAGGAGATAATAAGATTGCTCGTTTCTTTCGAATGCTTTCACATATAGCATTGAATTGGTAATCTCTTACTTCAATTGCCTTTCCTTTACTGCGAATTTTTAAGGATTCTATAAAGCTCATAATATCTTTAACGTCTATCTTGTTGAATGATTCAGGTGGACCAAACGGCCCGTCTTCGTATTCAACCACATATCCACGCTTATCAGCAAATTCTTTTACATAAGATAACAAACCGACCGGTAGCTCATAGCTCGCAGGATTGAATAGTCGTACCTTACCATCCCAAACCTTATTACGGAATAACGGCATGTATTTGTAACCCGGAACAAAGAACGAAAAGAATTCACTAAGCTCCATCGCAATTCCGTTATCACAGCCAACAAGCAGCATCGATTCATTTTTCTTCTGTAATAAAATTCTATCCACCGGCTTGAAACATCTTCCATTTTATAATATTGCTAATTGTCTGGTGCTTCCAACGTAATGTATCAACTATTTCTGCTAATGTCTCAACAGTCGTTTTAAAATAAATTACTTTTTCTTCACTTTGTTGTATATCTATATCTGAATCATAATAGCGATTCATGTCACCTTTCATAATTTTCATCCCGCGGAATGGATCAAATTCCCATCCTTTTTCAGTGAGTTCATCTTCGGTTAACTTACCATTATAGTAAAGCCATTTTTCTTTTAATAATATTTTTTGATTTAACTCAGTTTTTTTCAGTTTGAGTTTTGTAATAGACAACATCTCTAGATATTTTGCATGAAGTTTAGCAATCTCGATCGAGCTTACGTCTAAATTATTTTCGTCTATTTGACAGTCTTTTTGCCATTCTTCAAGTATGTTTTCAAGTGTTAACAAATCAGTTCTCCATAATATAGCTATATGTATATCTTATGTTATGTTAAAATATTCCGTTCTAAATGATGCATTAAAAGTAACCATACTAGGTTCTCCGGATGTAGATGCAAATGCTATATTTCCTATTCCAGTTGGAACACAATCTATATATTGAATAGTTTTCACCACCTGATTGCTACTATTTAATATCATTAAACGTATATCTGCCTCATGACTAACGAGCGGTATTGGGACTACATCAGACGATAAGTTGCTTCGATCCTCGGTTAAAAGTTTAATCCAATTATACATTTCAGTGTAAGATTTCATTTCCTCATCTACTATGATTTCCATTTGAAGTTCATCAAGCGTTAATGTATCACCTGGTAATCCTATTGATGCAATTCGTTTATATGCCATCGCCGGAGAAGTAAATACTACACCTGGATGTGAAATAGATTGAGCAAAAAACTCTATATTTGCATACTGCTTTCTATCAATAATAATTTTAAACTGATTACTTTGTAGAAAATTTATATTAGATGTTAATTTTGCCATGTTAAACTCCTTGTTACTGGTATTTATACGAAAAAAAGGGCCCTAGAAAGGACCCTCAATTATACAATAATATCGTTTACGTTCTACTGTTTGAACATAACTTTAACAACTTTACCATCAGGATCAAACATGGTGCTAACACTAGTCGTTCCACCATTACCGAAAGTTGCCTTAGATCTGCATTCCCACCAATCCTCAGCCTCTTCACGAGATTCGCAGTGTATTGCACTCCATTCCAACTGCGAATCGTTACCTTCAGATTGTGGCTTATTAAATTGTCCTCTAACTTCCCACATAATTATATCCTTATCATTTCTTCATTTTTACTAGAGTACGAAGGTGAAGGCATTGGATGTTATATCCGCCAGCTAAGATTGTATCGATTTCAATCCGCTTGTTTCCTTTGTCTGTTTCTACATTAAATACTCCGTGAAAACCATCTGAGGTTTTTGAAATATTTGAGTCTTTAACTTCTGTGACACCGAATGTTTCCAGCTTTTTAGCTACTTTAGCATTTCTTGCTTCGATTGTTCTTTTGCAGTTCTTTTCAAATATCTGAGCAATTCCTGCATCGTTATTTTGAATGAGTGTGTTATAGTGGCCTTTACCACCGCAAATCCGAAACATTTCTTCGTAGAAACCCCAATCGTCTTTACCCCAATTTTTGAAACCTTCGTTTGTTTTTGCGCCATAGTGATAACCAAGGATGTTATCCAAGCGCCATTCTTTAAGAGCTACTTTCCGTCCTAAGGCCCATTCGATTTGGCCGGCGATGAATTTTTTATCAAGATCGGTAAAAACATTTTCTAAGTTTGAGATGATCTGTTTCATTTGGTAGTCTCCTTTGTTAATACCTTTATACTATAGTTTTAAAGCAATGTACACAGTTAAATGCGGTTTAAGGCAAAAAAAACATAAAAAAAAGCCCCACCGAAGTGGGGCTTAGTTGGAGGGTTAATCCCTCTTTTTATATAAGATTAATCTTATGCAGCGTCAAGAATGTGATCAACGCGGAAGATTCTGTAGTACTGGTTAGTCTTAGCATTAGCAAGACCGCTTGCTGGAGCGTTTCCAACAAATGGGTTTGACACCATGCCATAACGAGTTTTGAACCCGATACGTGGTTGGAAGTCATTCTCACCTACGGCGCGGACCATGGTCAGCGGTACGTATGGGCAATAGAACAAGCCAGCATCATAAGCATTGGTACCTTTGTAGCCAACGTTTACATAATCCACAGTAGCATACGGATCGATATAAACTTTGGTACGACCGTTAAGAACACCAGCAAAAGTATTACCAGTATCGTCAACTGTCAGGCTATCTTTCAGTGCTGGAGCATAATCCAACATTCCAGTAGCAGACAAGCAGGAAGCAACATCAGAAGAAGTAATGATGAAGTTACCACGACCTCTACGAGTTTGTTTTGCAATTGTGTTGGCTTCACGCTCGATTTGAACCATCAGACCTTTGAACTTTTCAACACTCCAACGACCATCAGCATCGTCTTTCAACGAGAAGATACCATTGACAGCTGTCTGAGAAGTAGCAGCACCAGTTTTAGCTTGGCTGTTGATAGTACGGATAACTTCACGATTGATTTCCGCGAGGATTTCAGTCGAAAGAATATTAGCCAATTCACTTTCAGCGTCCAGACCGTGGATAGCTTTCAGATCTTGTGCGAGTTCAAGCGAATATTCTGCTTTCAATGCACGTGTTTTGGCTGATACAGTTGCTTTCTCAATGGTGAAACCCATTTCGCCGAATGCAGAGTTTGGATCAATACCATTTGACGATCCAAGACCTTCGCCGTGGTTAGTATCCATGCCGCCGCGAGGTTGGACAGCTGTACGCTCATCATCGATAGTACCTGAAGAGTTGGCATCTGTAAGACCACCAAGACCGGAACCATCAGTTGGCATTGCAGTGCCGGCTGAATCACCAGAGAACTTGGTATTTGCTTCGTTAAACAGTGCTTCGTCATTAGAAATTGCACCGCCATTGAAACGTGATTTCATTGCAAAGATCAGGCCAGTTGGACCAGTCATTGGCTGAACACCACAGACGTCATATGCCATCATGTTAGGCATTGCACGACGTACGAGCGAGATAAGGATTGGATCCCATTTGTCGATCGAACCAGCGTTATTACCTGGAGCATCTTCTGTCAAGTAACCTTGCTGAGAAGAACGAGCTTCTTGTAAAGCTTTTTCTTGGTTTTCGAGAACTACGGCAGTTACAGAACGTCTGTAGTTATCACCGATATTTCCGGCTGATTCTTCATTCAGAACCGGTGCCCACTTTTCAGTGAGTGATTTGTATGCGTTAGACATTTATTTGTCTCCTTAGTTATTTGATCTGATTGCAGTCAGATATTGATCCATCCGTGCGCTTGTTTCAACTTCTTCACCATCATCGAGCTCATAAGCTTCGGTGATTGATTGGCGAGGTGCAGAAGCTTCAACTTCTACTTGAGGTTGATCTGAAAAGTAAGATTCTACGAGAGTATCTACTTTAGCAGAAAATGCATCGGCTGATTCAAAATCAATTGATTCTGCAAGTTTAGTTAGTTTGTCGGCTTGAGTTCCAGCAAGATCTCTTGAAGCTTCTGCAATAATTGCATGACGCTCAAGATTCTGCATTTCAGATCTCATTTCGATGATGGTAGATGTTTCCTCATTGAGTTTTTCTTCCAGAGCAATTACCTGCTCGGCAAGATCATCAACAAGATCAACTTTGGATTCTGGAACTTCGATGTAAGATTCAGTGAACAAGTCTTTCAGACTTCCCATGAATGTTTCAGCGATTTCAGTTCTAAGACCAGTTTCAACAGCCAGTCTATTTTCTTCCATCCATGTTTCAACAACGTAGTTTAGATAACCGTCGACTTTTTCGACAAGCTCTTCACGTGCTTCGACAACAGCTTCAGAGATTTCAGAGTTATATTGCTCTTCCAGCTCTTCGACTTTTTCAGCGATAAGGGTTGCAGTGACAAGTTCCATATCTGCAGCTTTTTCCATAAGTTTGGAATTAACAGCAGCTTCAAAAATTGTAGAAGCTTTACCTTTAAAGTCGTCTGAAAGAGTTGCTTCGGATTCAACCAAAGCTTCCAGATCGTCATCAAAGTTATACTCTACTAATTCTTCATCGGACTCATCTAGATCCAAGTCAGCGCCAAATGCTTCTTGATACAATGTATTAATAACATCAGCAGGCAAAGCAGCCAACTTAGTCATATTTTCCATTTTGTATCCGTATCCAGCATTTAGTTTTTGCATTGGATCTTGACCGGAAGTATCACCGTTTTTGGCTTTACTTGTTCCGGCTGCGCCTTTTTTAGCTTGGGCTTTAGGATCAGTCTTTGTCATACCATCGTCTTCGGTATGATTAGGTTCTGGTGCCTTACCTTTTGTAGTTGGTGCCTTAGCCTCGTCCACAACTTCCGCTGCTTCATCGAGGTCGACATCCTGTTCGTAATTTTGATCAGTCATGTTTTGACTCCTCTATTATTTAAGCAACGAGAGGAAATTCTTAAACTCACGAGTTTGCACTTCATACAATCTCGATCGCGGAGCTTTCTTAATTTCAGTCTCAATCTTTTCAATGTCTCGAGCTTCTATCACACCATTGTTCCATATCCAGTCGACCCCCTCCATAATGCCATTAACGAAAGCGTCTGGGGCGGATGGATCTTGAACAATGTCAACCGTTGCTAACATAAAATCATCTTTTACATAGTTGGTTCCATTACGATTCTCTAGACTTCCCATACCACGAGTTGATACACCTAGTTGTACGCCACCATCGAGTAAACCTTTAACGATCTGCCCCATTGGAGTGTCTAATATAAGTGCCTTACCCATCACATTATTACCTGACCATGTCAGCTCAGTAATACGATGGGATACTTTGTCTAAGTTTACAGTGGGACCATCTGGATGGTTTAATTCACCGACTGCTCTCTTAGGAATTACTTGTTCTTTGTTATACTTATCTATAGCTTTTTCCATAATAGCTTTTGGATAAATCCTGCCATTCCGGTTTTTGCTTTCAGCTTGTGCGAAAATACCTTTAATCACATGATTTTTTCCACCGGCTTCGGTAGCTTCTGTCATATAAGATATTTCTTGATCTTGGTATTCTGCAATTAATTTCATTTTACTGGCCTTTATCTTTAATCATTTTTATGCTCGGCCATCCCACCAAGTCTTACTCATTTCCCCAATGTCAATCGTGTTAACAGGAGTAGTAACTTTACGTACATTAGTATAAACTCTATGCCCATTTTCTTCTGTACGAATACCACCGGTTTGCTTTAACCATAATATTCTACGCGAACGCTTATTAAAAGTAGTTGTACCAGGATCTGCTGGCGCATTATTATACTGATAACCAGTGTTATTTGTCATTGTTACCCAAGCCACGTTATCTACCCTTATACTGCTTAATAAATTCTTTAGCCATTGCCATAGCTTCTTTTTCATTTGGATATGTATCGAGTTCGTCACCGTCAATTAAAGTCTTAAATTTGTTATGTGCGAGTTTTTGAATAACCACATTTTTACGGTCAATCTTAAACTTCTTAACTACATTAGAAGCCTCTTGTAAATTAGCTTTTAATTCTTTAAACTTAAGCATCTACTTCCTATTCTTCTTTATCAACATATATATTACTTGCAACACTAATTCTTTCTTGCTCAATAGCATCACCTAATCTGGTATTCACTTCTCCGCCAAACAAATCGCTAGCTTTAGAAAAATCACCATCGCCAATTGCATTAACCATATCCATTAATGGATTAACTTCATGCTCTTGTCGTACTGGTTCGTCGATAGTCATGTTTTCTTCTTCTGTACTTTCAGTGTCATAATTATTTTCAATTTCGTCTTCCATTGTATTCTCCACTTATTTAGTTATATTTATACATTTAATTATTTTAAAATTTAATTATTTTGCAGCTTTATGCGTTATAGTTATATTCTGACCTTGAGGAGCCGGTTCCACAGCCTGTGGTTGCTCTTCAGGTTCTTGCTGCTCTGGTTGTTCGTCTTCTATTTCCTGTTCTTTTTCATCATTTTCGTCGTCTACTTTAACTTCCAATTCTTTCATATCTTCTTCAGATAATTTTAAAACATTTTTCATGACCCAATCTTTTGTAAAATATTCACCTACATATTGGCTGACCATATCTAATGTTTGTACTCTTTCTTTTAAAATTTCTGACTCTTTTAATTCAACAAAGTGATTATCTCTATTATAATTAACTCGTATATGTTTTTCCCATTTTGACCAATCAGCTTCAGTTATAACTTTTTTAAGAACTAGTTGTTTTTGTAGAATTTTAAGAAATAGATGTGAAAATCTGTTGCGTAGTCTATCTATAAACTTCTGAAACTTAACTTCATCTCTACTAATTTCAGTTGAACGGCCAATACTAAATCCATTATTTTCTTGATCTAATCTTTGTAATGGAACATTAAGAGCTTTGTATAAACGTTTTTGGAAGTAAATAATATCATCAATCTGACCTAAGTTATCCCCACCCGGGAGGCTAGATATTTCAGTGCTTCTATTACCTTCTCGGCGTGGTAACCAAAAATCTTCGAGCATTGACATATGTTTACGATCATCTCGTAAGTCACCAGTATTAGCATCGTATACTAATTTATTACGATATTTAGCCATGATGTTTTTCATGTACTCTTCAGCTTTACCCTTTGGAAGGTTGCCTACATCGATATAAAAAATTCTTCTTTCCGGTGCTCGAGCTAGTCTATAAATGACAAGCGAGTCTTCCATCATTCTTAATTGATTAACAGGCTTAATAGCCTTTTGTAAATGAGAAAGAACTTTTTTTCTTGCCTCATCTAACAAACCAGATGTTACATAACTAACGGAATCTTCAGTAAATTTTACGGCTTGTCTATTCTGTGAAGTATGTATTGATCCAGCTCCGCCCTTACCAGGCGTTTCTTGATATACATAATATTCCTTTACATTTTCAATTATATCAGCATTTGTTAATGGATCTTTTTTCTTTTTAACTTCTTTTACTTTACGCATTTTTGGAGCATCAATAAATCGAATATCTTGAATACCCATTTTTTCATTACTTGGATCTACAACTAAGTGGTGATAAATCTTACCATCAATATACCATCTGCGAAAGATGTCATGTCCATCTTCTGAAAAGTTAAGCATTCTTAAAATATTGGCAAATTCTTCTGTAATCTGTTCTTTAATATTGTTACTAGCCTCAATTTCATCTAGAACTAGTGAAACACCAGGAGATTCTTCATCTATAACAATTGATTCATTTACGATGTCTTCAATAGCAGCGTCACATTCTGGATGCATAGCTACTCCACGATATTTCATTACTAATTGGTAATTATCCTTAGCACCACTTCCATCAATATCGACATATTGACCAAAATGGCCGGCACCTGATGCAGTTACATAACCTGCACCATCATCGTCCTTTGCAGTAACGACGGATTTCAGCTTTTCGTCTTTATCTTTTGATCCAGCTCTTTTTATCTCAAAGCCAAAAAGCTTAAGTGAATTATCATCTGCCATAATTAATCCTTTAAATATGTTGGCGAGGGGGAAAGTATTTCCCCCTACACCTCTTCAATTAGTACTATTTATTACTCAATTAAGTAGTAACTTTAACACCAGTTGCTTCACCGCCTGAATAGCTTTCCCAGTATTGTACTTGGAAATCAACCGAGAATTCTTCGATCGTATCGTTGCTAGAATATGCCAGCGCGATCGGTGAAACATTTGTTGGAAAACAACCTCTAAATTTGTATGCATAAAGCACTGATTCATTTTTATCTAGTTGTTCTACAGTTAAGTCAGCTTGATAATCTAATGGAGAAGTAACACCAGTATTTGCTGAATGCGCGTTCATAGCATTCATCCAGATTTCCATACTACGTCTTACTTCAAAGTTAGTATCATTGATTACGTTTACTGACCATGGATCAAAGGTTCTATCACCCGCCATATGAAGGACTCTGCCTCTATATGGTACAGGAATAGAGCTTACGTTCGATCCAGGTAATTGTCCGGCATTACACATAAATGATGTTAGTTCAACATCACCTGTCATAATGATCGGATATGCTAAAGTAATTTTAAACAGATTCGGGCGTGCGCCTCCACCTGCTAATTTAGCTTTAAATTGGTCTACACCTAAAATTGCCATTTTATTCTCCTATCCCTTTATGTAGCCTGACCAACAACTTCTTCAAACGAAACGCCCGTGCGAACTGCAACGAAGTTAAGAGTGATGAAGTTAATCGACCGTGCTGGTTTAATAAAGAGACTTGCTACAAATTGATTTGTATCAATAATCGAAGGTGGATTATTAGTTTCATCAGCTACTAGCCTGAAATCAGTAATACCTCTTCGACCTTTTATATCTCTCAACAATGGTTCCACAATGTTTACAAACTCAGCTCTTGTAAATTCATCGTTAAATTCGAACAGAATATTTTTAGCAGCTTCTGCAATGGCTCTTTCGATAACCAAGAAGAGTCTACGAACATTGATTCTATCAAATGCTGATGGTCTTGCTAAGTGTGTTTTATCACCGAACAACAATATACCTTGACCTGGCATATTAGTAACTGGGTTTATACCAGCTCTATAAAGTTGATCTCTTTGTGATTTATTTGGAGAATAAGCTAATGCTGTTACACCAAAATATTGACCTCTTCGTGTACCAGCAGGTGATACCCAAGGAGCAAAATTATTATCAGTAGCTGCACACAAGCCTGCAGTTGATGACGATGCTGGAATATGGATGTACTTATCGTTGTATTTGTCATACACTTTTAAGAAGTTATTATCCACTGCCAAATACGAGCTTCGTGTAAAGTTTTTCACTCCGGTAAGAATAGCCGCATTAGCCTGAGCTCTGTTATTAACAACAGCGGTTCTATTTGGAGAAGCAAAAACCATACAATCTTTTCTCGTTGATGCTGCAATAGTCGTTAAATGGTTAACTAATGTTGTGTGATCAGTTGATCCGTTTAAGCTGGGAGCTATAATAAAATCAATTGAATATGCGTTAACATCCTCAATTGTATTATAACCATTCATCCAGTCTCCAACTCCTAGTGCATCACCGTTCTCACCAGTAGCTAATGTTACATCTAGTTGAGCAGATAGCTTCATATCTGATGTTGAAGTAGCTGCTAAACCTGCACCGGTACCCATGCCAGTCGGCATATTGACTAGTCTGACATACTGAGATCGGTTATTAATAACATCAGTTATAAAGTTATTAGTTCCGTCAGCATTTTGTGCACCTTTAGCTTGTGAAACATACGGATATGTTTCGAGCACTGCGCCTTTTGTACCAGATAGATCGCCAGTCGTGTCGACAATAGCGACGTGAACTTCGTCATTTACACCGCCAATAGATGCGGTATGTGCTGATGTACCTGGACCAGTGTCATAGTTGTCTTTGTACGCCCAAGAATTATAATCTGTGTGATAAGCTGCGTTTGAGGCATCTGCGTGGTTCGAACCGCAAATTTCTATTTTTAACGAATTGCCAAGATCTCCTGGATATTTCGCTATAAACGTATGGCCACTATCTGATAGTGCACCAAAAACTTGATCGAATTCAGCATCATTTTCGATTGTAATATCACCTCTTGTGCCGCCGCTTTGAAAAGCGTTGACACCGGTATCTGAATCCATCCCTCTAATGACATAAAGGTCATTAGAATATCTGAGATAGTATGATGCGCTGTGAAAGTCTACAGTAGTGGCGTCATTCGGTGTTCCGAATGTGGCTACTAGTGTTCCTTCATTGTTAATGAGAATCGGTTCGTTACACGGACCCCAACGAAAATCGCCAACAATTGCGCCTGTAGAAGTAGGTACATTTGGTACGCCGTTGGTTAAGTCAATTTCTCTTGTAACTACTGCCGGAGACTCTGATGGTGCATATATTGCCATGTCGTTTCCTTTTCCAATCTAATAGAAATTATAAGTTTCATAATACGGTTGTCTATTCAATTAGTATTATTTATATACATTTGATTTTTAAAAAATTATTACCATTCTTGAACAACCCATGGCATATCATTTGCGTCTAAATTTGTTGACCATGGTTGATCTGGAGTTGCCGGAGAAACATTATCTAAACCATCATCTACAAAACCCCAATCTAGTACATCATTTTCAATCTCTAACATTCTTTGCTGAAACATTAAATCTCGTATGCTAATATCAGTCATTTCACCAAAAGCTGATGTTCCAGCAAAATATCCAAACATGACTAGATTCATGACAATATCGTCATGATTTCCATCTGATGCTTCATATGATGAACCCCTGGCGGTAAATGTTGATATTTCTATAATAGTATCTTCATCTACAATTTCAAGTTTGTTATTTTCTAATAAATCTTTGAATGAAGAACATCCAATTCGTTTTACTTTACGAGTCATAAGAATACCAAGTGCATCTGCTTTAATAGCTGATTCAACAAACATATTTTCATATTCTAAATCATGATATAGTCCATTACATACTACCATCCCAGCATCATTTGATTCTATTACAACCATCGCCTGATTGTAGGAATTCGCATACTTATATATAATATTAGGGAAGAGGAGAGGAGAGATAAGATTATTGCGATACACAGCAACCTGCTTGAATGGCTCCGCGCTAATATCGATTACACTAAAAGTACTATAGTCCTGTCCTCTTCCTTTTGCAACGTCAACCATCATGACATAGTTGTGATCTTTTATTGGATCAGTGTAAACTTTTACGCTATCATTTGTAATTCTTAGCGGATCGTGTCTTCTTAATTCAAGAAGTGTATTAGCATTAATAAGAGTGTCGCCTGTGCCAAAGAAGGTATTTCCAAATTCTTGATCAAATTGTACAGGCGAAGTATTAGCTACTGTAGCTTTTTTCCATTCTTCGTCTCTTCCTGGAACGTCCCACCAGTCGACTCTAAATGGAATAAATTCATTGGTTTCTTGTATCGCACCTTCCCAGATTTTGTGAAAAACATTACCTAAGCCATTAGCTGTTGAAGTAATAATAACCTTTGTATCTTTACCAGATGACACAACAGGATATGTTGAGGTATAGAACTCAGCAGCTCTTTCAACAAATGCAAACTCGTCAAGATAAAGTAAGTTAACAGACATACCACGAATAGATGATCCGGATGTCGCTGCCGCAACAATTCTTGAATTATTACTAAATTCAATAGAACCTTTATTAAGAGCTTTGCATCCGGGTTGTAAAAAGAATGGTAAGTTCTCAAGCATTAGAGTTACTCTTCCAAGCATTTCCCGGGCTGTCGCACCTTTGTTTGCCATTACAGCAATAACTTTTTCGGTATTAAATAAAGCAAACCAAAGCAGATATGCTACAGACGAAATAGATTTACCTGATTGCCGGCAAGCCAAGACAATATTAAATCTATTTGTATTAAATTGATTAAACATTTTTTCTTGATAAGGATATAGATCAAATGGTACTAAACCTCTATCAAGATGAATTACTTTGCAATATCTTCTAGCAAAGTACGCAGGATCTTGCATGCATTTAGCATATTCTTTAACTTCATCATTTGTCCAATTAGTAACAACGCCATCACGTTTAACACTTGGATTGCCTAAATAAGAATCATTCTTTTCCATCGTCTAATCTATCTGTAATATCAATTACGTTATCATCCTGAGCCGGCTTATTCATGTCTTGCAACATTCTTTGTAAATCTACTGTTGAGCCAACAAATAAATTGTTTGTAGTTCCTTCAGGCGCACTGACTTGAAGAATATCCTTTTTCTCAAATTCTTTCTTTTTCTTATGCAAATCCATAAGTCTATCATTTACATCAGAAACATTTTTAATCATTCCAGATACAACTTCGAAGGCCCTTGGATGTTCCAGAGCTCTAGCTACTTCAATCATATCTTCGAGTGCAGCATTACCTTTTTCGATTAAATCGTAATAAGTTCTACGAGAATAATCAAAATCATCTTCTGGTAAATTATCTGACTTTTTCCAATCACTCATTTATCTAACTCTTTTTGTTCCAGCAAACTGAGAAGCTGGTCCGGAAGGACTTGATGTAGCGGCTCTTTGCTCAGCATTGCGTGCTGCAATGGCTTCTGGGGATAGTGTTACTCTATCGGGTTCTACTTCACGTGTTTTCTTAGTTTTATTTGGATTATGATTAGGTCCGTGTGGTCCCATCAAAGCACCCTTTAGTGCTCCAACAAATGATTCTGAATTTATATCAATGGCTTCGTCTAATTGATTATTAAATTGTTTAAATGTAAACATTATGCTGAATCCTCATAATAGTCGGTGGTTGTTGTGAATCCAAAATCGCTAAATGGTGTGGCGTTTAATGGATTCGGCTGTACTGTAGATTTAACTACTAAACCATCTGAATCACCGGCTAAATAGTTAGATTTATCAAAATATATATCGGTAATAGCTTTATTAATAATGTTACCAGATCTAAACGGACCATGAAAATTAACTTTCATTCCAAAATCTAATGTGTATATAATAGTTCGTCTTTGCTCTAACGCTCCCTCAAAATCATCTTGGAATGAGACTGATTGAAGAGTTATAGCAACATCTTCTTTGACATCCGGATGTAATTCAAATGGTTTTAAAGTTAAATTATAATGCGGATTGAAATATGGAAGAATCTGCTCAACAATTTGTAGTGCATCATCTTGTAACTTAGCATACGCATTCAATTGGAAGAATATTGTATAAGGCGCAGGTGAATATATTTTAGTGGCTTGTGTAGCACTTGTACCGTACGCTTTATTATAATTATTAGATCTTGGTAAACTTCGCTCAGTATCATATGACAAAGAAGTAATTTCAAAAGATAAACGCGGTAGTTTAAGCGATACTTTTGTGTTATCTACTAGCGATGGGTTTTCTCTAATCCGTTCAAGATATTTTTCCCTAGGAGCATAAGCTAAGGGCACTTTAACTTGATCGGCTATAGTATTACGCTGGCCTTTTCGCTGAACATAAATATTATTAAATAATGTTCCAAACGTGGCTACTGATTTTCTAATTCGTTCGTGATAAAAATATTGAAACATTATATGTCCTCTGCATCGCCAAATGGGTTACCTTCAGAGAAGTCTAAGAAGTCCACAAAACCAGTAAAACCGCCTGAGTCATTGGCATCAAATATGTTATTTTGACCCGACACATATCCATCAGATTCTATAATCGACAAAATTAATCTTCGTCTAGGATCAATAGCTTTATCTGAATCAATATCTCTACCATAGAATGCATAATTTGGGAAGAGAAGCGCGTCATTTGCCCTATCGTTTACAATTATTTTATTTTGTGTAAAGCCAATGAGTCCAGATGCGTTACCTTGTCCGGAAGCAATATCGCTATCAGTACCAATATGTGCAAGCTCGAGCATACACGTAACTGCATTATAAGCAACAACTTCACCGGTGATTTTTGTAAAGTTACCACCAACTGAAAGGATACTTGAGTCAAGTTGATATATTGTTTCTCCGACAAAGAAGTCTAGAACACCTTCCTCGCCACCTGAATCAAATCCAGAGTCAAGATTAAGCGTAATATTATAACCATCAGCCTCAATACCGTCAATTGCAGCAATTCCAGTATCAAAGTCTTCACTTGAATAACGAAATAACTCACATCGCAGTGAATATGTAGGAACATTACTTAACTGATAAAAAGGTAATTCATGCTCAACATGCATAATTTCAAACATAGAATTTGAAAGTGGTAAGTAAATTATGTCACCTTCTCTTGGTCGTTCTTCAGTAACAGTATTACTATTCTGACCAACCATGTGTCTCCATCTTCGCCGTGATACTATAAACGTGGCAGCATCTCTAATCTCAACACCAAACTTTGAGAAAAGGTCGCCCTCTCCGTCAAAGCCCTGTTGATTCTCGATATACATCTCAATTTTGTAAGATGTCGAAAACCTAGAGGGAACATCTTCACCAAAGATCTTATCTTCATTGACAATCTCTCTAGGCATATAATATACGTCTTGACCATAAATCTTTAATGATTCTATGATAATATCTTCATATAAGTTTTGCTCATTTACCGATTTATCGGCAAAATATAAATTCTTTGCCATAAATTATCCTATATAAAAATCAATCGGTAATTCAAACTCTAATCTAAGTTTTTCTTCTAATTGCTGAATTTCAATATTAGCATCATCAAATATTTGGCGACCATTTAGCATCACCCCACCCGGTAGAGTCATTCCTTCAAACTTCATAAGGTTTGACCCCCATTGCCTTTTAATCAAAGCTGTAGCATACATTTTTAACCACATATCATTAAAAATAGATTTATTTCCGGATGTTGTCGACGGATCAACTATCGCATAGCATTCAGCTACAAGATAATCGCCAGCTTTAATATCTTTATCGCCAAAGTCTCCAAAAATATGCAATCTATTCTGTCTACGTTGGTATGACACCTGGGGAGTTCCATTAAGCGTCATATTAATAAGATCTAAATATTGATTCATTTGTACAAAATAGTCTAAACCACCGCTAAAATTATTCAGGTTAACCATATCATTCAGCATCATTTGATATTTTATATCGAACATTCCGGCTCCACTTGAAGAGCCATGTCTAATAGGAAACAAGTGTGTTACGAATAAGACATTATCCGAAACAGGAATATATTTATTTGTGACATCTGTTGCAGTAACTAAATGTTTGAAGTATGTTTTAACGGTAGCGTCAGAATGATATTCTTGATATACTTCAAGGGCTTCATCTATCCTGTCATCTAACTGCTCATCAGCAACATTAATATCAATTACAGGCGCGCCTAATTTACGTAAACAATATTCTTCTAGTTGCTGTCTTGTTGTAGGTGATGCCATACTGATGCCCCGAATTTATAATAATCTTTATTCTATTTATATAATTTTAAATAGGACTTACATTGTTTTTACGCTTAGTTTTAAACACATCAAATCCGTACTTAGATGCCCCATTTGTAGATCTGCCTAAAATATAAAACTCTGTTCCATCATTATTCCATGATATACTTTGAGCGTTATAATCCCAGTCACCAACTGCAGCATATATCTCACCAGTAGCTGTTGAACTAGCAAAAGTTGCATCGATATCATATGATGCAATGGTGGCCTTTCCTGGGCCTTTATTATCAATTGTATACAATTTATTTTCACTATCATTTAATGCAAATCCAGTTAGTGCTGATACTGAAGGATTGAAAGTTCCATTAAGCACGGCTGATTCTATTTCATTGGAATCTGATAAAATAAATTTCTGTATTGTATCTGTTCCGGCTGTTTCTGAAATATAAAACGATTTACCCTTGTTTTCTATTCTAATATCCGATGGCGAATTAGAACCATACGTGCCAACAGCAAGAAATGGTATTGTCAAACTTGAATCTTCGTATGCTCCATTTATATCAGCGCTATCACCCGCAACGTTTAAAAGTTTTCTTTTAACTATCTTGTTTTCTGAATAATAAAGCTGAGTGTTATCACTACTGAGCGAAAAGCCGCTAGCAATATTATTTTGACTGACTGTAATATTTGAGAACGTATTTGTTAATGTTGCTGTTGATATTTCAAAATTTGTCGCCATAGAATATTCGTAGATATTTTCTTTATTTGAAATATACAACTTACTTCCACTAGCGTTAAACGTAAGGTGTTTACATTCAATATCATTAGCAACTCCAGAAAAGTCTAATGTAGCGTCATAAAGACTTGCCCAGAGTTTTAACCTTCCGGCGTCTGTTGGCAGGCCGCTTATATCGTTACTTTGGCTTGAAGCATATTGATATACTTTTAAAGTAAGATTGTCTAGGATATAAAATTTAAGTCCATCATTACTGACTGCAATGTCCCAAGCGCTTCTTCTTTTTGAATGCGTAACATTTAACGAACTATTAGTCATCTCTCCTATTTCATGATCAATATACGAATCTCTACCAGCCAGAGAGCTAATATCATATGCACTAGCTAAATCGTATTGATAAATGCGCCCATAATTGTAAAATCTGCCATAGATTACCCACAACTTTGTGCCATCATTTGAAAATTTAAATCCCTGAGGAAACCCTGTATGATAAAAACATTCTCTATACTGATAATACCATACCCTTCCAGTGTAAGGGTTAATTCTAGTATATGATTCTATATAGCCGGCTCGGAGGTACAGCGGATATGGATTTCTAGTATATGAATGCCAATTACTTCTTGTCTTTTGAAAATAATAACCTAAACCTGTATCACCAGTTCTTTTCCCAGAATATAAAACATAAGGTATTTCGAGTGTGTATTCCACAATTTTATTATAATAAAGAATAAAATATTTTGTTCCATCATTACTAAAAAAATTGGAATATGTGACATCCCATGGGGATGCTCCGTATGCAGTTCTCCATCCAGCAGGCCGAGGATATCGCCAAGGTGGCCACCTACCTGCGTATGTATTTTCATATCCAGTTGAAGTTACCCCATCTTGCCGCATATTAAACATAGCATTTTGAACAGAAGTTACAATTTGATCATGCTCAAAGTATGGTGATTTATATTCTAAAGTTGTCAGATCATTAGGTGTAGAAAGCTCATATTGATATATCGTACTGCGATTTGCATTACTTACATATATAGTATTATCGCTATCATTAATATCTATGCCAGACAAATTTCTACTTGATACGGTATGTCCGGCTGATACTCCTAATTGAACATCAATAACATATTCTTGATCATGTGTTGTGCCTATAGTTGAAAAATCAAATGGTTTGGTTAACGAATATCTTCTTATAGAGTTGTTCGTGTTACCAGCCACAAACAACTTTGAACCATCAGCATTTAATGTATGACCATCTGGGTTTGTGTCAAAAGGTGATGTAGCTGATGTCGAAAATATCTTATTAACCTTCGGAAGACCAAGTGATAAAAGTTCTAAAGCTTTTGGCGGATTGACTTCATCTACCATTAATCCACGAAGATCATATCTTATTGTTAAATCAAACGATGATACATCTGAAAATGAGTCGAATCCGCCATTAAAACTATCACCCTCAACCCCAATAAAATTTGAAAATCTAGGAAGAGTGTATCCACGGCCATCAGGCACGTTAACTGTTCCTCGAAACGTTATATAGTTCTCAGCCGTTTCCATTTTAATTTTTTGTAAATCAGTTGAAAAATTCAACCCAGATGGAACTACTGTAAAACTTGGAGTAGACCCACTAACCCTAGAAACAATTGGCATTCCAAGTGATCCGTGAGTTTTTACTTTTGGCGCAACAGGATTCCAGGTAATAGTATTACCGTCAGAATCAGAAGTAAGAAAATTAATCATAGGCGTAAATGGACTTTGTTCTAAATCAAATGTTGAATCATAAACTGCCTGAAAGATCCCATCAACTGCTTCTACTCCAGACGCGCCAGGATTAATCGCGCCAATCGCTTTATATTGACCATCTTCATACATTTGTAATACAAAATTTTCTGAATCATAATAAATTTTATTTTCTATAGGCATTTTTAATTTCCTTGGTCATCATAATTTCTCTGGAGTTAAAATATTAAAAGGATCCGCCAAATATCTAGAAGAATCAATTGTAATAGGTCCATCTGTTGTTATTTGAAATCTTGATACATGCGGATCACTCATTGCAGAAATACTTAAACCAATTGCTGGATGATAGTCATACACTAATGTCATATCTGGCCTATACGAATCACTTATATGAGCGTTGTCCGGACCCATTAACCATGGGCCTCGGTCTGGATAAATTTTATTTTTTCCAGTAAATATAATACCTAGACTGTGTGTAAAATCAGTCTCTGTAGAATTAGTAGGATCAATATAAAATCTATCTTTGGCAGAATCACTTCTTATATCTATGAGTCTTCTAGGCATAGTAGTTTCATAAGACCAACTAATACTATCGTTTCTATCATCAAAGTTTCTTAAATTTATTTCATAGTTTGGTCTAGTAAAGTCAGTACTATCTAAAGTAGACGTAAAATCTACAATTTGTACTGTTTGGTTTTGCTTTGTAACATCTGTTCCTAGTGTTATAGTGTCCATAGCCTGATTTAATTTCGATACTTTTAGGAAAGACTTACCAGACAAAGGATGATCAAAAGGTGATATATCAGGTCTACCTACGTTATAGTTAGTTATTCCAGGCATATCTGGATACGGAGCTCCAGTTGCAGTAAACAAAACATCATTAGCACCAATAGTGCCGTAAGAATCTGCTGGTCGAGTAAAGTCAGCTAAATATGTCTGCCCTCTAGTTACAACAAAATCTCTTAGATTTAAATTCGTGTTATATTCAGGCCTAAATCTATTTTCTGTGAATTCATAATTACTTAATCTGCCTAATAGTAATGAAGTATTTTTTATCTCATTAAAATCTAAATTAGCATTTATTTCGCTATTTAATACACCATCAATATATAATTTTAGTGAAGTACCGTTATATTGTATTGATTGATATTCCCATTCTGCACCATTTGGAATGGGAAATGAGTCACCCTCTAAAAGTTCATTATCAACAATAAATGCCGGGCGGATTGATGTAGCAGAAGCACGCGATGTATAAGTAAAAATGTTACCTTTACTTATAATCGGAGCAATTGATAACTTAGTGTGTGAATCATCTATGTATGCATTAGATATTGATACGTCATAAATACTGTCATACCTGTTGCTATCTAGAATATTAAAGTCATAAACATATGATGTAAAATCTTTATTTACATCTTTAATCAGATCATACGGTATATCCAAATATTGACTGCTATCTGATGTGGTTTTAAAATTAACGTCGACACCAGTCTTGTTAATTCCTGCAAACGTAGGAATATAATCAACTGGAGCAGTTGATTGCTCTTGTCCAGATGTGAGTGCAAAAATACAATTTTTAACAAGGAAATTATAAGTATTGTAACTTGATGTAATCCGAAATTTTTTGCTAAAGACACAATTTTCTATGACAGTATTTTTACCTGGATAACTATTGGAATTGTATAAAAAGTCACCTCTTTTAGTATCAATCATAACATTTTTCATTTTATGATTGCCATAATTTCCATATGATAGTGTTCTTGACCAAAATTGATTATACACTAATGAATAAGTCCAACCCTCTACTGATAGGTACGCAAGTTCGGCCCTAGAATAATGATTGTCGTAAGTGTTTTCAAATACATAATACGAACCAGAATTAGTAAGATCTATTTTGACATCTCTCATATTATTTGTAGAACCACATATCAAAATATTCTTGCCGTTAAATATGTCCCGTCCATTATTATAAGACATTGTATAATCGCCAACTGGTAATATTAAAGCATCACCATTATTAGTATTATTTATTGCATCTTTAATATCAGAACCTTGAGCGCCCGTATAATTTACTATAGATCCACCGGTCTCTGAAATAAATTTATTAGCATACTGTAAACCAGTTTCATCCGGATTTGATAAATCTTTTAGTTTAGCGCCAATGTGGAAGGTAGCATCTTTATAATCATCAAACGCTATTGGATAAGTATATAAAGAATCTTTTAAATCTGCAGGCCACAGAGCACTTCCTAGTTTTCCGTATCCGGCTGGTGAACCACTTCCAGCTACAGCCGGGCGTTCTGTTACAGGTATAGTTTGGATTAATCTAGAAGGATCATACTCCCAAGTATCTGGACTAAAATTATAACGAACATATCTATTAAGCAGCCATTCTGCTTCTCCAGGAAGTCCAGTACCTGCCATAGAGCCATAGCTAGGGGAGCCCTGATAAGCTCCCTGTCTATAGCCGAACTTTCCTTTAAAAAATAATGGTTCAAAATGGGTTCCAGACGGTGGAAAATCAAAAGACATATTATATTTACCATTCTTGAAGTGGAAGATCTTTTCATCAGGTTCTGAAATAAACCATTGATCGCAAGCATTCCAAACCCCCCCACCGGCGGCCGTCTCGTACGATCTAAAATTATTAATTAGGGGATTTACTGACTCTGAAGGCACTAAATCACCGGTAAATGATTTCCAATTAACTAAATGTGTGGTGTTAATTCCTTGCATCAAATCATTTGACGAATTAAGATTGTCGCTGGGGTATGTGCTACTAGACGAGTAAGAAAGTTTTCCTTGATCTGGTGTTCCGAAAAAAAATGATGTATTCGATCTAAATCCTTTTTCTGATAAGTGCAGAATTACATCATTACAATAACTTCCAAAGGCTCCCCCCCAAGAATATGGCCGGTTTTTATAATCATATTCATAATAATATATATTTGTACCGCCCTTACTAATAGTTACATCTGATAATGTTACATGATTACGAGAGGGATAATTAAAGGTCCAGAGATGAGTAGGTAAGGTCCGATAGTTATACCGTTGCCTAGCACCCACAGGACCAAAAGGTAGCGTCCAGCGAGAACTCCTCCGGTACGAGTAACCCTGTGTTGCCCGACTATTTCTAAAAGTACTCTGATTACCTCCCTGGCCGTTATCTGGAGGATCTCGTAATGTTAGTCCGTGATTTTTTCTTGCTTTATCTATACTGTGATAATAGTAGTACTGATACCACCGGCCCGGTCCGTGCCAAAAATCTGTTGATGGTGCGTGCGTATAATATTTAAATGATCCATCATTACAATCTTCAAAGGTCTCTGTTGTCGACCAAGGTGACGCTTCTCCGGACCCTTCAATATATTCATCATGTCGACCAGGTCCAACCATGGATCTTGACCGCGCTATATTTCCTGAATACGTATTAGTATAATTTATTAACGGAACAATACCATCCCCTGCCCACTTTTTTCCAGGAAGTGATGTGGCGATCGAAGAAGTTCCGGCATGACTGTCATTTATCCATAATCTAACTTGTCCGGGATCAATTTTAATATCCCAGGCAATGTTATGTTTTCCGGCTTGCGGTTTATCAACAGTTAATGATGGGCCATCATCACCACCAGCTTTTAAAATTAAATTATTACCTTGTGTTTTAAACACTACTTTATTTGTGCTGTCACCAGCATGAAATAGTTGGTGTGATCCAGCATCCTGTGGAAAATATGCCCAAGTTTGAAAACCAGCATCATTTCTTAAATCGGGAAGATCTGTAAACTGTAAATCTCCTTTTTTAGCCATATATTTTTCATCACGAGTATAAGAAACTTCAGCGCCAGACTTAAAAAATTTATAATCTAATCCATCATATCCTAGGGCATAATGATCCCATAAAAGTTCAGGGTTTAAAGTTTTAGTGCGTGATGCAATAATATCAGCGTGAGAGTGACTAACAGCAGCTGGATCGTCAAACGATAATTTTACATTATTAACTATGATTCCAGTTCCATCGACCGTTAAAACATCGTTATGTCCTTTACTAATACTAAACATGGTATTAGTTTCATTATCTGGAGATCCCCTACTCCATCGATATTCTATAGAATATGGACTATTAAAATTTATGCTATCTAGCGCGCTGTCCACTCTTATTCCATCATTAAAATTACTTATAAACAAGCTGGCTCTACCGGTTGATATTGGCACCCGAACAGAACCGGACACCTCTCCTAATAATGTTAATGAATTAGACTCGCTAGACAAATCTACTATTGAATATTGTTCGCTATCATATAACGAGAAAATAGGAGAATTATCGCCGTTGTCCTGCCTTATCCAGAAAGAAATTGCAAATGAATCAAACGCGTCAAGGCTGTCTAATGCATTTCCGTAATCAGCATATTGATTAGGTCCAAAATTTAATGATTGTTTAGTGTTACCAAAGTCTAGCTCTATAACTTCATAAACATCAAGGGAGTCGCGTACAATAATTTCATCGCTGACATTAAAATTATTAACACCAGGAACTAAGTTATATGAATTATATATGGATATTGTCATTAATAAACCTCAATAGTATTTTCTACTATTTATACTACTTTATAAACGCATTTTATCCATTAAAATATACTATATTTCCCATTTTAATGTACCAGTTACTGTTCCTCGGGCGGCTTCAAATGCTAGTGATGTTGCGTTATGATATGAAGCACCGTCAACTCGACCGCTGCCGTTATAAGTACCCAGACGAACGCACTTATAATAAGTATAACCTCCACTAGTAGTTGTTGTCCAATAAGAACCAGTTACAGTCGGTTGCCAGTCTGTTGATAGTACTCTTATAATAATTATACCATTTCCTCCAAAGGTGCCAGCTTGATGGCTATCGTGATCGTGCTCATCACGCTGTACAGAGTGAGTATTGTTCCGGGCGCCGCCACCGCCGCCGCCAGTTCCATGGTCACCATTGTGCGAGTAATACTCAGCCCCATTGCCTCCGCCACCAGAACCACCTTGAGATACATTGTTATACTGTGCATAATCAACTCCAGCACCGCCCCCACCAGCGTAAGCGTTTCCGTCTAACCATGTTTTGCCATCACCGCCATAACCGCCGCCAGACCAGTTGCTGTTCTGATTGGCGCCAACTTCGCTTGCACCACCGCCAGCGCCGCCGTGGTCACCCCCGCCATTGCCGCCCCGATAGCGATATCCAGTTCCAACATCTGTAGATGAATTATAAATGTCTGTAGCAGTGACGGGTGTGTTATTGTTCGGTGATGATCCACTGCTCCGTGATCCTCCACCTGTTGAACCTCCACCAGCATAATATGCGGTGCTGATGTCTGCGCTTTTATAGGTCGTACTGCCACCGCCTCCGCCACCGGCTCTAATTCGCCAGGTAGTTCCAAAATAAAACTGGCTACGTGTGCCAGCACCGGCGGGATAATTCCAGAGACTCGGATCTGCACCGCCACTGCCAACACTTGCAATATATTCTCTATTGTACACTGGCGTTCCAGACCAAATTTTATATTCGCCTGCGCCGCCGCCCGCGCCGCCATATGCGCTGCCACCGCCGCCACCGCCAACTACTAGAATGTCTACGTCAGGCATATGAGCTAAAGAGAACGATACAGCCTTAGTCGCAGCATCAACACCATCAGATGCGCTTATTGTTAACACAAAAGTCGCATCCTGGCTATCGTGTGGATTAATAGTAAATACATTATCAGCTTGAGCAATTGTTGTACCATTAAGACTTCCTGAAGCTATCGTATAAGACCATGTCAGTGATGCTCCGTCGGGATCGGCTGAATTAGCAGTAAGAACCGTGTTGGCTCCCCCTCGACTATTTAATGTATAAGAAGAACTTATTCCAGTGATAGGTGTCGGTCCAGCATTTACCATAGTAACAGATGTAGAAGCAGTAGTAGTAAATTTTCCATCAGTTACGATAATATTTAAAGTAAATGTTCCATTACTAGGTTCAGATCCAGTAGTGATTGTAAAAGTTCCATCAGTATGACTAACAGTAGCCAGACCTCCTAACCCAGAAGTAGTATACGACCATGTTAGAGGCATATATTCAGAATCAACTGCTGTGGCCGTAATAACTGTTGTAGCGGTAGTTGAGGTTATGCTAATAGCATCATTGACACCGCTAATAACTGGAGCAGTATTTGCTAAAGTTGAAGCAAGATACCAAATATTACTCATACTCAACCATATTTTATTTTCATCAGAAGTGCGATATAAAGTACCATCCTGAATACCACTAGTAGGCAGCGAAGCATAATCACTTACCAACGTTACCCCATTTAGGGCTGAGTTGTCAGCCGAGGATGTTTTTTCATCCTTTGTTTTAGCGACTTTAGCAAAATGCCCTCTTTTACCAAAAGCTTTCCCCATAAATAGTCCTCGGGATCTGCCCCTTTTAGCCATTATATATCTCCATTTAGATTAATTATTTATTTAGTATATAGCAGTTTAATAAATTGTTTCAGTGGCAGCATTATAATTATTGCTTGCATTAGTCGCTGGATATGCTCTGCCATCACCCCACATGATTCTGACTACTCCGCTCCACCCGTTCCTACCATTTACTCCAGATCCACCATCTCCAGCACCACCACCGCCGCCATGTCGCCCGCCCCAACCAACAACAGAGGGTGGATGCCCACCCGAACCGCTTGAGGCCAACACATCACTACTGTAAGTACTAGCGAATGTGCCGCCGGCACCAGTTGCATTCGCAAACCCGCCAGCGCCATTTACCCAAGCTTGTGATCCCCATGGACCTGTACCACCGCCACCGTTCCAAGGGTAAGTACTGCTATACACTCCGCCTATTGACGCACCGCCACCGCCACCATCAACAGAGGACGAACCAGCTCCATAGCCAGAACCACCATTACCACCGTTTGACGTATAGCCGGCTGCGCCACCACCGCCACCTCCTGGATAATCCATACTTGGACCAGTGCCGCCTCGTCTACCACCTGTGCCACCCGCAAATCCTACTTGACCTGTTATTCCTAATCCTGCGCCAGTGCCGCTTGCAGCATCAGTGAATGTGTTCCAATTATTTGTTCCGCCAGCACCGCCTGTGGCTTTAGCTAAGACTGTCGAACCTCTTAGAATTTCACTTGCCGCTCCAGAAATTGCTTGCATAGTATTATTTTGTTCAGAAGTGTCATCGGTGCCTTGGGCAACTTTTATCGTTAAAGTTTCTCCAGGAGTTACGGAAATATTATTTCTATATCCTAGACCCCCACCACCGCCGCCAGCTCCACTATAGTTGTTGTATGCATTGGCCGCAGATGCAGATGTGCCTGCACCGCCTGCGCCAATTACACATACTGAAATATTAGATACACCAGCAGGAACTCCCCAAGAAAAATCTGTAGTACCACCAGTGCCACTATATGTGGTTGCCTCAAAAATTACGCTTGACACAACAGCGGCATTTAATTTTTCAAAATCGACAACTTTTGTTGTTGTATTACCTTGATTAGAAACACTAAATGTAATATCAAATTGACCATCGTGTGCTGAACCTGTCGATGGCGTAATAGTAAATACATTATCTAATTGCGTTACAACCGCTGTTGCACCACCACCATTTGTTAATGAACCTGCTGTTACTGCATATGACCAAGTAAGAGGCAAACCCTCCGGATCAACCGAAGTTGCAGTTATGGTCGTAGGTGTACCATCGTTGTTGAGAACGTATGTTGCATTAACCCCAGCAATAGCCGAAGGCGCGGCTGTTTCTATAGTGATATCAGTTGTTTGTGTTACTGTATATCCACCATCTGTTACTTTTATAGTGAGTGCGAATGTTCCTAAATTTGAAATTAATCCAGATGGTGTGACAGTAAATACATTTCCTGATTGAGATACAGTAGCTTCATTATTCGTTAATCCACTTATTGAATACGACCAAGTCAAAGCGGAGCCGTCAGGATCACTAGAAATTGCAGTTATGACTAATGCAGAGCCGCTATATACTATTTCATATGTTGAATTTACTCCAGTGATAGACACAGGTGCGTTTGGATTAGATGATGTTATTAAAAAAGCTGCACCTGCGCTAGAACCAGATGCTGCATCTTCATAGCCAGCACCCACAGCCAGATAATATCCATTATCACTAACTGCTAGAGCCTGCGCTTTGCCAAATCCATCTCCCGTTGGAGTACCATATTGATTTGGATTTTCAATTTTAGTCATAAATGCGCCAGTAGAATTTTTATAAACATATACGACTCCACCAGTAGAACCTTCGTTAGCATTAACATAACAATATTCAGAAGTAATAGCCACGCCACGCCCAAAATAATCACTAGCTGTCACACCATCAGGATTGGGATTTACAAGTGTATGTAAAAGTGTCCAATTAGTAGTTTCGTATATATAAGCTGATCCTACATTAGTACCATCTGAATCATCCTCGCCCACGGCAGTTATAACAGCATATCCATCAGATATGTCCATATAGTTTCCGAACCGATCGCCACTTCTGGTTCCATATGGATTCGGATTTGTTATTGTGTAGTCTGGACCACCACTAAGAAAATTATTATAAACGTACACGATGCCACCAATATCGCCATCAGCATCATCTTCGCCATGAGCGTAAACCATTAATTTATTACCATCTACAGCTATAGCATATCCAAAATAATCTAGTTGAACTGTGCCATATGGATTCGGATTCATAATTGTTCTAGTTAAACTGCCATTGCCTGCGTTGAATACATATACTGCTCCAGAGTGCCATGTACCATCAATTCCAGTATATCCTCCCTGATTATAACCTGCATTTGATATTATTGCATAAGATCCACTCATTTTAACATCTTTGAGTTGACTTTCATTTGGCTGAGGATTTGCAATTTTTCTTAAATATGATCCACTTGTGGTAAATATGTGAACAGCGCCTGTGTCCGTATAAGTGCTACTATAATCGTCTTGTGTCGCAGAAACAGCGATATAGTTTCCTATTGATACATAAGTACCAAACCAATCCATTGGACCAGATCCTGCCCCACTGCCACCAGGACTTGGATTTGCAAGAGTTGAAACCAAACTTCCCGTGTTATCATAAATATACGCTTTACCATCTGGAGTGCCTGCTGGCCACGGTTGCGTGCCTGCGCTATACGCGCCAATGACCATTGTTCCAGAATTATTTACATCTACTGCATACCCAAACATATCATAATCAGGAGTTGCAGATGGATTAGATATTGTTTGAATTGTATCATATATGGGCGGATAGAATACCAATGTAAAATCTGCTACTTGAGTTGTAACACTATTGCCATCAGTTACACTAAAGGTTAAACTAAAAGTTCCCTCATTTGCAGCATCTGTTGAAGGTGTGATAGTAAATACATTTATATTTGCTCCAGAACCTTGAGATATTGTTGCGGTATTTCCTAAAGTTCCTGTGGTTACTGCATATGACCAGTTTAAAGCCGCGATTCCTTCTGGATCCGATGATTGCAACGTAAGAACTCTAGATGTTCCATCTTTTGCGAGTTTGTATGAAGCATTGACTCCTGTAATTGTAGTTGGCGCCTGATTTGTTACAGCATCACTAAATAAATACCAATGTTTTCCGTCAGACATATATGTTCTTTTAACGTCTAATACAAATAATAAATCCCCGTCAAAATATCGACGTTTAGAATCATAATCATCCCAGCTTTCAATAGCGTTTATTCCTGAAGATGCAGTTAATGCTGCAGATTTATTTAAAACTATACCAGAAGATCTTTCTGCTTTAGTTCCAACAACTGCTGCGAACTGACCTTTGGATCCAAACGCTTTTGATATAAGTTGGGCCTTTGATAATTTTGCCACTTAATTTATTCCTTTATTAATAACTATCGCCAGAAGTAGATTCTGTAACTTCGTTGTTGCTAGCACCTGCATAGTAATTTGGAAATGATCTGATTTGTGTTCCACCCCATATAATTCTTACTACTCCGCCTGCACCATTTCCACCAGAGCCTGCAGTGTCATCTTCTCTACCACCGCCACCGCCACCGTGACGTCCACCAGCGAGCCCGCCATTTACCCCGCCCTGGCCACCGCCACCACCGCTGTTACTAGTTCCCGCAGAGCCAGAACTAGTGAGGCCATAAACATCAACGCCACCTCCGCCTGTTGACGGGCTGCCACCAGCGCTTCTGCCGCCACCACCGCCACCACCACCGCCTACGCCGGCACCCCCGACGCCGCTATTGCCGATACCGCCAACCCCGCCATTTCCAGACCAACCACCGGCACCTCCACCACCACCGCCACCATTATTATTGCGAGATGCACCACCATTACCGCCAGTCCCGCCGCGAGTTCGTTCAGTGCCGGTACTAGCTCCGCCTGCGCCACCTGCATGCGAGCCGTAAACACCCGGGTATCCACCCCACCCTTTTAATAACATAGTATTATTATTCATAGCACCGGTATAATTCCGAGTGGCTCCACGCCCGATGCCACTGTGACCGCCTCTTCCCCCTTGAGAAGAATTAGAACTCGCTCTACCGCCTGAACCTATGTAAACCCACAAAGATTCACCTGGAGTAACAGTAAAAGTTCCCCAGGCCAGACCACCGCCACCGCCACCCGCTCCGGAGTAACCCGACGTACCTGCACAATAAGCAGCTGAACCGCCTCCACCTACACAAACCGCAGATATACTTGTTACTCCGGCAGGAACTGTCCAGCTAACATACGCATTATACGTATCAGTCGTGTTTAACCAGTTTGTAGCCCACTTAGAATACCTAAAGCTAGACATTGGGACGTATTGGGCTAAAGTAAAATCTGGAGTTGTAGTTACCGGAGAATTTACACCATCAGTTACGCTAATGGTTAGCGTAAATGTTGCATCATTTGATGCGTGTGGGGTAATAGTAAATACATTATCAACATTTGAGACTGTTGTTCCGTTTAATGATCCAGATGAGACAGTATATGACCAAGTTAAAGTTTGACCTTCCGGATCTGTTGATGCAGCAGTAATAGTTGTGGCAGTTCCATCTGTTGCAAGAGTATATGTTGCATTAACACCAGTAATAGCTGTAGGAGGGTCATTAGAAATTGTAAACGAAACTACTTTAGTCACCGGAGTAAGTCCATCAGTCGTGCTAATAGTTAATTCAAACGCTCCGGCCGTGCTTGCGTGTGGGGTAATAGTAAATACATTATCAACATTTGAGACTGTTGTTCCGTTTAATGATCCAGACGTGATAGCATATGTCCAAGTTAAATTTGCACCTTCTGGGTCTGTTGAACCCGCAGTAATAATTGTTGCACTCGAGCCATTCGCTAATGTATAGGCACTACTAACTCCAGTGATAGCCCCAGGAGGATTATTTACTACATTTGCAAGTATATCCCATCGCGAGCCGCTAAAGAGATAAAGTTGTTTGGTACTCAGAATAAATGCTCTTTGTCCAGCAGATTCTTTTCGCGTATTCCAATAATTCACAAAGTCCACACTTGTAGCATGAGTAGTTATTTTCATACTATCTAGAGTGTCCGGAATAGCTTCTTTCATTTCTTTATAAGTTACATTGGTACTCTCGGGTACCATAGAAGCCATAGCGCCATTTTTGCTAAAAGCTTTCGAAACCATTGCTGCTCTTGATAATGCCATATTCTTACTCTATTTCTCTGTAAACAACCAACCTTGAGCTGTATTATAATATACTAACCCAAACGCTGCTCTATCAACATCAATTGTTAAATCAGAATCACCACCTTCAATTTTATGGCCGTTTCTTCCAATTGTAATATTGTTAGTTGAAGCCGTACCAGTTCCATCAATAATTCTAATTTCATCTCCTAATGTTGCAGATGAAGGAAGATTTACTACTTTAACTCCTCCACTTGTATCTATAATTAATCTTTGATTAGCAACAGCCGTAATTGGAGTAGTAGTGACTTCCGCCCATGATGACGCAATAGTAACTCTTGCATTAATATAAGCACTATCAACTAATGTTGTAACATCAACTCTTGCATTAATATAAGCACTGTCAACTGATGTTGCAACAGCGGCTTCTATTTGTGCATCTCCAACAGTAATTCCAGAACCTTTGTTTTTAATAACAGTGACAATAAGCTCATCACTATCATATGCGCTAGTATTAAGACTAATTACATTAGAATATGGATTAATACTAAAATCATCAGTTTTAAGAAGTTTAATACCGTTAAGAAATACGCTAAGATTATCAGATTCAAATGATAATGAATTAGAATAATAATCATTACCAGAGAAGGTTACTTGGCCGGGGCTAGCAATAAACTTATAATCATGGAAATAAGCGTCTCTCACAACTAAATTAGGAGGTTGTGCCGTTCCCGACTTTAACACATTAATAACAAAATCGTCACCAGAGTCTGCTTCAAATCCAGCAGAGAGTGTTAACGTATTGGTTGTAGAATTCATGGTATAGTCGTTGCCACTCAGCAATCTAATACCATTGTTAAATACTTGGAAGTTACTGTCTTCAACTGCTAGAGTTTCTCCGTTATTATCAGCACCAGTAAACACCGTTTGACCGGAATCAGCAGTATATTGATAATTTTGGAAAATTGTTTTATTGATATAATAATTATTTGACACATTTGTTAACTGAGTCCGTGCATTAACATATGCGCTGTCAACTAGCTGAATAACAGCACCTGAATCAGTAGACGCTGGAAGAGCTCCTGAAACCCAACTACCTGAACCGTTATATAGTAAAATACTATTTAGTGTTTTTCCAGCATCACTGACATCAGTCAAAGCACTGAGACTAGTAACACCAGCCGAAGATCTAGCTAAGATATATGAACTATCAATAATAGTTGTAGCATCAGCATTAGCTAATAATGCATCACCAACCAACACATTTTCAATAGTGTTAACAATAATTTCATCACCGGAATCTAAGCCGTATGTTGTTGTTAAAGTATTTGTAGCAGAATTTACTGTATAATCATTTATGTTAACTAAGCGAATACCGTTGTTAAATACTTGATAATTACTATCACCTAATGCAAATGTTTCACCGTTAGCATCTGTACCGGTAAACACAGTTTGACCAGAATCAGCACTAAATTTATAGTTAACATACGATGATTGATATTGTCCAACAACTCCATTTTGTGTTATAATGCTTTGAACAAAGGCGGAATCAACACTGCCTCCTCCTCCGCCAGCAGCTGCACCTGGAATCCATTTGCTTGATGCTGTGTTATATACTAACGATTGACCATCTGTCGGTGATGGAGCATTAACATCAGTCAAAGCACCAAGAGTAGTAACACCAGCCGAAGATCTAGCTAAGATATATGCACTATCGATAAGCTGTACTGCCAATGATGAATCTAAACTTCCAGAACCAGCATCAGTAATACCATAACCAGCAAGCGTAGTTGGTTTATTTGTTAATGAACCAAATGAATCTACAGCATCTGTAATACCGTAACCAGCAATTGTTGTAGATCTATCCGCTAATTTGACCCATGCACCAGCGTGAGCGTAATAAGCAGCTGCAGTTCCATGCACGTGAGCAAACATACCGTGATAGGTCCCAGCCGCAGGAAGATCCGCTTCAGTTGAGTAAACGTTGGAATATAACATTTTACCAGTTGTGGTAATGTTATTACTGCCCATGTTTAGACTGTCACCAGTAATTTCTGTTCTTACTCTTGCATCAGTATAATACTTATTTACACCTTCGCTTAATTCTGTAGTTGTACTGCTTGAATCCAGTAATTTGACCCATGCACCAGCGTGAGCGTAATAAGCAGCCCCAGTTCCGTGTACGTGAGCAAACATACCGTGATAATTGCTAGCCGCAGGAAGATCTGCTTCAGTTGAGTAAACATTAGAATATAACATTTTACCGGTAGTAGTAATGTCATTACTACCCATATTTAATGCACCAGTCATGGTACCACCAGCTAACGGTAATTTCTCAGCAATGCTAGTTGTTAGAGTGGTTGAGAAATTAGCGTCATCACCTAATGCTGCAGCCAGTTCATTTAATGTGTTTAGCGTACCTGGAGCAGCATTAACAACTGCAGCTGCTGCGCTATCAGCATAAAGTTTAACTAATGAAACATCTGGAATCGTAATCCAGTTACCGGCGTATGAATACTTCGGAACACCATTTTCAAGAACAAAATTACCTTGATAATTATTTGCATTAGGTAATGCAGCAAGATTTGGATAAGCATTATTGTAAACTAATTTGTCTGCAGTAATTTTATATGCTCCGAAATCAAGATCTTGTGATCCGATCCGGTTATCAGTAAGAGGCGTGGCGCTTACTATTGCAGAGACAAACGAACTGTCAATATTATTTCTAGGTGAGCGTAATGTGACATATGCACTATCAATAAATGACGTAACATAAGTTTCATTGGCAAAGCCTTTAACATAAGCTTCGTTAGCAAAACCTTTGATATACGTTTCATCAGCAAAGCCTTTAACATAAGCTTCGTTGGCAAATCCTTTAATGTAAGCTTCGTTGGCAAATCCTTTAATGTAAGCTTCGTTAGCGGTGCTTAACACATTTGATATAATAAGAGGTACAGCAACATTTGAGTCGATACCTACTACTTTTGATGCAAGACCGGAAGCGTCTCTGACTTCCATTCCATTCGGACCAGCTGACAGAGTTGTACCACCAAGATTAAGAGTATTACCACTTAAATAAAGATCTTTAAATCTTCTTGTTGAACTACCTAAATCTACTGAAATATCATTTAATGGAACTATGCTTCTATTAACAAGTCCTA
>Ga0307999_1000013_pt1 | contig 42241 bp, 41 predicted proteins | sample Neamet1_FD_203158 | JGI IMG/M metagenome (GOLD analysis project Ga0307999, IMG submission 203158) | Marine microbial communities from water near the shore, Antarctic Ocean - #1 | ecosystem: Environmental > Aquatic > Marine > Unclassified | place: Southern Ocean | collected 2014-06-04 | reverse complement strand
GTATACATGATATAAGGTTTAATTCATTAATTGTTTTTTGATTAGAGACTAACTAACTAACTAACTAACTAACTAATAGGATAATAGTTGTTGATTGAATACAAGGTTGATAATATATTGTAAAAAAAGAGTTATTTAAAAATTGATTAGGGTATATATATTATTGTAAAGGTTAATCTATTTGGATATAAATAGGAAATGAATTTTTATTTATTTTTTAATTGTTAATGATATTCTTTTTCGATTTTCATCTATAAGTAAAACTTTAACTTTTACTATCTGATCTATGCTTAAGAAATTTTCTGGAGTTGTTATTTGATCATGTGAAAATTCAGTTTTATGTATTAAACCATTTTCTTTTATTCCAATATTTACAAAAGCTCCAAAATCTGTTACATTTGTAATAATTCCATGTAGAGTCATACCAATAACTAAATCATCTATTGTATTAATTTTATCTAAGAATTTAAAATTTGTATTTTTACCTCTTGGGTCAAGACCTGGTTTTTTTAATTCTTCTATAATATCGTTTATAGTGTAAATTCCTGTGTTTTCATCAACGTATTCATCTGTATTTATATTATTAAAGATATCTTTAGATGTGATTTTTTTATTTAAATAGGAGTTTGATTTTGTTGTTATTTTTGTTGCTAACTCGTATTTTTCAGGATGAATAGAACTATTATCTAGAGGGTTCAAAGAAGTAGGTATTTTCAAAAAACCTGCTGACTGTTCAAATGACTTTACTCCCATTTTAGGAATTAATTTTAATTCTTCTCTTGACTGAAATAAGCCGTTTTTTTCACGGTAATCCACAATCGATTCAGCTAGTTTAATGCCTAATCCTGATACGTAGGTTAATAAATGTTTTGATGCTGTATTGACATTCACTCCTACTTTATTAACACAACTTTGAACTACTAAATCTAAAGTTTTTTTAAGTTTCACTTGATTTACATCATGCTGATATTGACCAATTCCAAGTGATTTAGGATCTATCTTAACTAATTCTGCAATTGGATCAGCTAGTCTTCTTGCTATTGATACTGCTCCTCTAACTGTAATGTCTTCATTTGGGAATTCTTCTCTAGCAATTTTTGATGCAGAATATATAGAGGCCCCATCTTCCCTAATTATATATACTTTGTCGTTAGAAATTAATTCTTTTTCTTTTATCCAAGCTTCTGTTTCTCTGCCAGCAGTTCCATCACCTATAGCAATTGCGTGAATTTTGTATTTGGTTAGTAATTTTTTTATTTGTAGTGATGATCTTTCAATTTCATTTTGCGGTGCATGTGGGTAAATTGTAGATCTATGTACTAGTTTACCACTTTCATCAATGCAGACTAATTTACATCCTGATTTAAAGCCTGGATCTAATGCTAAAATTGATTTAGAACCTAGAGGAGGGGATAGTAATAATTTTTCTAAATTCTTTCCAAATATCAATATTGATTTTTCATCTGCAATGTTTTTATAATAATTTTTTACTTCTGTATCTAAAGAGGGTTGTAATAGTCTTTTGTAAGCATCTTTGATTGCAGATTTAACTAATTTAGTATTTTCATTATTGTTTTTACAAAAAAACCGTTCTAGCCATTGAATTGAGAATTCTATATTTGGCTCTATTTTTATTGTTATAAAACCTTTGCTTTCAGCTCTTAATATTGCTAATAATCTATAAGATGGGCAATTAGACAAGCGTTGTGAATAATCCAAAACTTCTTTAAATTTTAGTTTTTCTATTTTTAAATTGTCGCTTATTTTTTTTTTAGATTTAATTTCTTTAGTTGTAATCTGGCCATGTTCTAAAAAAGATTTTCTAAACTTTTCTCTTACTATTTCATTTTCATTTATCCAATCTGCTAAAATGTGTTTAGCACCTTCAATTACTAGTTTTGTTGAATTGTATTCTTTACAAATAAACCTATTGGCTGATTTAAGAGGGTTACTATTATCTTGTTTCATTATTATTTTAGCCAATATAGTTAATCCTGCTTTTTTTGCTTTTTCACCTTTACTTATTCTTTTTGTTTTATAGGGTAAATAATAATCATTTAATTTATACAAGTCCCAGCATTCTTCAATCTTAACTTTTAGATCTTGTGATAATATAAAATTCTCACTAATAGTTTTTAATACATACTTCTTTCGTTTTACAATTTCATTAAATTTTTCTGCTAATTCTTGAATTAATGCAATCTCTACTTCATTTAGATTATTTGTCTGTTCTTTTCTATATCTGGCAATAAATGGTATGGTTGCTCCTTTTTCAAATAAAGTTAATGTTTGGGTTATTGATTTTGGTTTAAGTATTGAGTTATTTAAAATATATTCGTTTAAATTCATTATTTACTAAATTTAATTATTAATACTGTTATTTAAAATAAAAAAAGCCTAACATTTTTTATGCTAGGCTTAATTTACAATACTTGTTTTTTTAAACTATAACTCGACCTACGGCTTTAGCAACTGGGTGAACTGAAGTTAATAAATCTTTAAACTGTTGATGAGTTAATTGTTGAGATGCATCTGATTTAGCAACTGTTGGATCAGGGTGTACTTCGATTATTAATCCATCAACTCCCATTGCAGTACATGCTCTTGTTAAATCAGCTATACCATATGCATGACCCATTGCATGAGATGGATCAAGAATTATTGGTAAGTTAGTGTATTCTTTTAAGTATGCTACACCACATAAATCCAATGTGAATCTTGTTTTAGTTTCATAAGTTCTTATTCCTCTTTCACAAATGGCAACATTAGGATTTCCTCCAGAAAGTACAAATTCAGCACACTGAACAGTTTCTTGTAATGTAGAGCCGAATCCTCTTTTTATCATTACTGGTTTTTGAGTTTTAGCACAAGCTCTAAGGATTCCTTGATCATACATTGCTTTGGCTCCAATTTGAATTATGTCAGAGTATTCAATTACTTCTTGAATATGAGTAGCATCTCTCACTTCTGTAATTATTGCCAAACCATGTTCTTTTCTCATTTTAGCTAATAACTTTAGGCCGTCTAACCCTAAACCTTGGAAGCTATATGGTGACGTTCTAGGTTTAAAACAACCAGCTCTTAACATAGTTAAGTTTAATTCTTTTAGTAAAGCAGATGATTCCTGTATTTGCTCTTCAGACTCAATAGAGCAAGGTCCTGCAATCATTACTGTATTATTTGTGTCGCCACCTATTTTAACATTTCCCCATTGAATCTCTCTTGTTTTAGACATATATTCTTTAGATGATAATTGCATATCATTAGGGAATACAAATTTTTCAAGTACAAAATCGTTATATTTTGAGTCTAAAGTTTTTTGAGAAGAAGAAGAAATTAATACAAATTTATTTTCTTCTTCAATTAAAAACGCTTGGTTTTCAGTTGCAATTTGATTAGCTTTTTCTAATCCTGTTTCTTTTTTAAGATGGATGATCATAATTCTCCTTTAATTAAATTGATAAAGTTAACGGTACCTACCGTTTGATTTTTGTCGTTTACTACTGGTAAATATAATATTGGTTTACTCTGTTTTTTTATAAATCTTAATAATTGGTATACTGTGAAATTTTCTTGTATTACTAATGGCGTTGAATTTATTATTTCTCTTATATCAATATCATTAATGTTATTAATATGATTTAACAAACCATTTCTTAAATCAGCATTTCCAATGATACCTTTGAATGAGTTTAATTGACCAACTATAGTCGTAAACCCCATTTTACCTTGCTCCATTGAGTTTAATACGTTAGCTAAGCTTAAGTCCTTTTCGTTAATAACTGGACTTTCGTCCATATCTAACATAAAGTCTTTTACTAAGAAGTGAGATTCAATCTCGTTTAATTTTAAATTTAATAATGCGTTAGCTATAGTTGAAGCATTGAATAAATATGATCCAGAAACTGAAGAATATACTCCCATATTTCTTAATATAAATGATACTTCACCATTTACACCTCCATCAACATGTATTTTTTTCGTTGGATAGTTCTTTTGAAAATCTCTAATTCTTCTAAAGTTATTTTTATCAAATTTACCACCACTTTCGCCTGGAATAGTAGCCATAAATAATATAAAATCAAAATCATCTTTATAGTTTTCAAATACTTCTATTGGTGTATTAGATGTTATTGATAAACCAAGTTTACCTGTAAACTCCTTTGGTATATTTATTTTTTTTTCTATTAAATCTTCATATTGAAAGGTAACGTATTCAATATTAAAAGTTTCTAATGCAGGATAAAAACGTTCAGGTTTATCTGTTATAATATGTAAATCAATTGGAATGTCTGAATTTTTCTGCATTATCTCAATGTCTGAAAATACGTTCAGGTTATCTTTACAATCAACATGTATCATATCTACATGGTTATTATTAAGATTTTTTATAGTTGTTAATACATCATTTTCCTTATCGGAATATATTGAGGCTGATATTTTCAATTTTTTAAATTTAAAGGGTAAAAATTAACATCACATACTTCAAGATTAAAATTAAGATCTTTAAATACTGAGTTATTTATATCTAATTCTAAAGCTTTTAATTCGCTTTTCATTTTTAAAGGTAATGTTTTATATTTTTTATTGAGTATTAATTTGAGTATAAATGAGTTATGGTTAGAAGTGATTTTGATTGAATGCTTTTTGTCTAATATAAGATGGTTATTTAGAAAGTAAGCACCAATATTTTCAGCATAGATTTCAGGAACTGATTCAGAATAGTATATTTCCAAATTTCCAAATTTCATTTTTTTACCAAAACTGGTACCACATGAAACGATAAGAAAGAGGAGTGAAATAATTATGAATTGTACCTTTATTTTCATTACTTAATGTTGGTGTAGTTCGTAAAGATAAAGTTTTTATGTAAACTATTAAAATACTTACAGTATAAAATATATTTTATGGAAGAATATAGGATTCTAAATTTTCTATAATGTATGGATTACTGCTATTTATGCCATATAATTTATAATGTGGGTTACCATCAAAATCTACTTCAATAATTATAATATTATCTTTTCCTCCATTTCCCATTCCATTTGCTATATAGGTTATGTTTTTTTCTTTATAATACATATAAGGAGTTACTTGGTCTGTTGCGCCAAGGTCTCCAGCAAAAAATGTGATATTGTTGTTGAGTGTGTCAAGTATTGGATAAATCTCTTCCCAGTAATTTGTGTTTCCTGGATAATTAGGTAAATAATTTACCTTAATATTTTTGAAAATATTTGTGGGTGTCCACCAAATTAATTCATGAGTAAAGATATAAATGTTGTTAACGAATTGAGCTCTTGTTTTAATAGTTTCCTCAAGAAAATCCTTTTGTTCATTAATTATTTTCCATCCATTAGTATTTAATATTATGAATAAGTCCCCTTGTAGCTCATAAGAATAATAAGGTTGGTAAAGTGATTCAAAAACTGTACCTCTATCGTGATTACCTGCTGCAATATGAATGGGTATTGTTAATTTATTGATTTGTGCTCGGGCAGAATCCCAAAATTGTTGAGTAGGTTGATTGACAACATCACCAGTTAATACACCAAAGTTCATTTTTTTATAATTATTTATAAAAGGGATACTATTTACAAATGAATAGTGTAAACCATGTTGTGGAGATACTAAGGGGGACCCGTAAGTATGACCTGCAACAAAAAAAGCATATTCATAGGCTATTTCAATCTTAGGGTCTTTTCTACAAGATGATAAAATCAATGTGAATAGAAGTATTGGGTAAAAACTATTTACTTTCATTAAAAATTCCGATATTTATCATTCAAAGGTAAAGTTTATGATTGAATTAAAAAATAAAATCTATATAGGAAGTGAAAATAGACAATCTGTTTATGATTTACGCCTTTCTGAAAAATCAAAAGCACTGATAATTTTTGTTCATGGATATAAAGGGTTTAAAGATTGGGGTGCATGGAATTTGATCGAAGATGAATTTATTAAAAATAATTTTGGTTTTTTAAAGTTTAATTTTTCTCACAATGGAGGTACAGTAAAAGAACCAATTGATTTTCCAGATTTAGATGCATTTGGGACTAATGATTACACTAAAGAATTATATGATTTAAATAGAGTTACAACGCTATCTACAAATATTTTAAAAGATAATAATTTAGAGATTCCAATTTATATAATTGGTCATAGTAGAGGCGGAGGTATTTCAATATTACATACTGAAAAAGACAAGAGAATAAAAAAAATTGTGACTTGGGCTGCTATTTCAAATGTTGAAAATGGATTTCCTTCAGGTGATGACTTGGAAGATTGGAAATATAGTGGAGTCAGGTATGTTGTGAATAGTAGAACAAAACAAAACATGCCACATTATTTTTCATTTTATGAAAATTTCATAGAAAACAAAGAGAATTTAAATATTGAGAATGCTTGTAAATTTCTAAATAAGCCATTTTTACCAATTCACGGTGATATGGATTTAGCGGTTAGTGTTTCGGAGGGAATAATGATTTCTAGATGGGCAGATGTTAATTTAGAGGTTATTAAAGGTGCTGAACATACGTTTCAAACTAAGCACCCTTGGACTAAACAAGAACTGCCAGAAGATATGTTAAATGTAGTTAATAAAACAATTGCTTTTTTTAAACAAGATTAAATTCAAATAATGATTAGTTTTGTCTAATCAATTTAAAAAAATGAAAAGTCAAAGGTATTTTATAAAACTGTCCTATAAAGGTACTAATTATTGCGGATGGCAAATTCAGCCAAAAGATAAGACTGTACAAGGAGAAATAAATAATACTTTAAAGAAGTTGAATAGTAATGTTGCTGTACATTCAATGGGTTGTGGAAGAACAGATACAGGTGTTCATGCGACTAACTTTTATGCACATTTTGATTTTTCAAAAATTCAAGATTTAAAAAGGTTTACATTTAAGATGAATAGTATGTTACCGCATGACATTGTAATTCATGATGTTTTTGAAGTAGAAAATGAGACGCATGCTAGATATGATGCGCTTAGTAGAACTTATCAATATTTTATATCGACATATAAAAATGCTTTTAATCATGATGTTGTACTTTATAATAGTCAAGAGTTAGATGTAGAAAAAATGAATTTAGCTTGTGCTGTTTTGATTGGATATGATGATTTTGAATGCTTTAGTAAAGTAAAAACGGAGGTTAATAATTTTAAATGTTCTATTTCTATTGCTAAATGGGAAGTTGTAAATGAAAACTTAATTTTCACAATTTCTGCTAATCGTTTTTTAAGAAATATGGTACGTTCTATTGTTGGAACTATGATGGAAATAGGGCAAGGAAAGATAGAGGTGAATGATTTACATGGAATTATAAAATCAAAAAACCGAGAGTTTGCAGGGAAATCAGTTTCTGCGAATGGACTTTTTTTAACTGACATTAAATATCCTTTTATTTGAAATGTATATTAAAAAATAAATTTACTCATAACAATTCCTTATATTCGTAGAGTGATTAAAAACATTGGATACATATTAATAATTTTACTAAACTTTCATTCTTATTCACAAGAAATTGAAAATGGTAATGCGCAGGTATTGTTGACTAAAAATTTTCAATTTGGACTAAACTTGAATACTGCAGGTTGGGGATTAGTTTTCGATATGGCTAAGCAAAAAAACGTGAAATACAAGAACGTTTTTGGTTTAGTATTAACAAATGTTAGACATCAAAAAGAACTAAAAATAGTTGGTACAAGTGGCTCTAAGGGTTATTATTTTGGGAAAATAAATTCATTAGTAGCTTTAAGGTTAACTTTAGGAGGGGATTATAAGTTATATAAGTCAAAACGAGAAAGTGGAGTAGAGATTAATTATAAATGGAGGCTCGGTCCTTCATTTGGATTAATGAAACCAATATATCTAGAAATAGATAAAGGATTAAACGGTAGTATCGTTCATGTGTCGGAAAGATATAATCCAGATGTACACTATATAGGTACGATTTACTCATCTACATCTTGGCTTAAAGGTGTGAGGGAGTCAATTATTAAAACGGGACTGTTTGCTAAAACAGGCTTTGATTTTAATTTTTCAACTTATAGAACCGGAATTAGTGGTGGAGAAATAGGTGTAATGGTAGATTACTATCCATTTAGTGAAATTGAAATACTACATAAGCAAACAGAACAAAAAGTGTTTGTATCTTTGTACCTACAATTTAATTTAGGCAAAAAGTATTAAAGATGTCAAAAAATAACTTAGAAGAAAAAGTCAGAATCAAAAAGCCAAAATGGTTAAGAGTTAAACTACCTACAGGTGAAAGTTATAAAAAAGTTAGAGCATTAGTTGATGAACATAAACTTCATACTATTTGTGAATCAGGTTCATGTCCAAATATGGGTGAATGTTGGGGTGAAGGTACTGCAACATTTATGATTTTAGGTAATATTTGTACAAGGTCATGTGGGTTTTGTGGTGTTTCTACAGGAAAACCATTGTTAGCTGATTTATTAGAACCTAGTAAAGTAGCAACTTCAGTAAAGTTAATGGAGGTTAAACATGCTGTAATAACTTCTGTTGATAGAGATGACTTACCAGATGGTGGTTCAGAAATTTGGGCAGAAACTGTTAATGAAATAAGAAAACAATCTAAAGGAACGACAATGGAAACATTGATTCCTGATTTTGGAGGGAAGTGGGAAAACTTACAAAATGTTATAGATGTAGCTCCAGAGATTGTATCACATAACTTAGAAACTGTTAGACGTTTAACTAAAGAAGTTAGAATTCAAGCTAAATATGATAGAAGTTTAGAGGTTTTAATGCGATTGAAAAAAGGAGGAATGCAAACTAAATCTGGAATTATGCTAGGTTTAGGTGAAACAGAAGATGAAGTTTTAGAGACAATAGATGATTTAGCTTCTGTCAATGTAGATGTTTTAACAATGGGACAATATTTGCAACCATCACCAAAACATTTACCAGTAGCAGGATTTATTACGCCAGAAAAATTCCAAGAATATAAAGAATATGCTTTAAATAAAGGATTTCGATATGTAGAGAGTGGTCCTCTAGTTCGTTCATCTTACCATGCTGAAAAACACATGTTAGGATTTAAAGAAAAATAATTTAAAAAGCATATTTTTTACAAATATGCTTTTTTTATGCACTCATTCTTTTTTCTGATAATTTTAAATTATGAATTATCTAATTAGTTAAAAACTAATTGGATATGAATACTTAAAAGTTTGACTTGTATAAATTTGTTATAAATTGTTAAATAAAATAATAAAAATTCGATATAAATTTGAGAACTTTGTTGTATATTGGTCGCTGAAATAGTGATTGATGAAAATATCATTGAATATGAAAAACAAAAAAATACTACTTGGCGCTGCAGCTTCTGCTGTTATTGCTTCTGCACTTTTATTATCACCAGCTACTGGCGATAGTGCATACGAACTAAGAAATAATTCAAACTCAAATACCTCACAAGGTATTGCGGGCGCTTTTGATTTCTATGATCAAATTAGAAAAAACATTAATACAGGTGTTTATAATAGAGAAGATTATTTAAGAGCAAAAGATGAAGCTAGTATGGTTTCTTCTAATAGAGCTGCTTTAAATTGGATGGATAATGGTCCAGATAATGTTGGTGGAAGAACAAGAGCGATATTAATTGATAGAGCGAATGATAATCATCTTTTTGCAGGTTCTGTATCTGGAGGATTATTTGTTTCTAATAATAGAGGTAGTTATTGGGCTAAAGTTGATGGTTTTGTAGATAATTTAGCTATTTCATCAATGTGTATGACCGATAATGGTAATATTTATATTGGTACAGGTCATTCTGCCGAAAGTTCAGGAGGAATTCCTAGTTCGGGTGCTAATGGAGAGGGTGTTTATGTCTCTACTGATGGAGGATTAACATTTAATGTTATTTTGGGAACTGAAAATTATAGTTATGTAAATGAAGTTGTAGGAAAAGGGAATGATGTATTTATTGCATGTAGTTCAGGTTTGAAAAAATATTCAAGCGGAGCTTTAACTTCAACTTCAATTACTTCAGGAACTAAAGCTTTGGCTATTTCATTTGATGGTAATGTAATTATTGCTCAGGCAGGAAGTGCAACTAATGTTTCAACTGATGGCGGTTCAACTTTTAATAGTGTATTTATTGGTGTATCTGGTTCAAGATTTGAATTTGCAATTTCACATGAAAAAGTAAATTCAAAATTTTATATTTATGGATTAGTAGCAACAGGTGGTGGTAGTTTAGCTGGCGTTGTTAAATCAACTGACAATGGAGCTACTTGGTCACAAATCGCACCTGCTAACTCAGGTAATCAGCCAAATAATTTCGCTCCTTTTGGTAGTAATTCTCAAGGGACTTATGATAATATAATTACAGTAGTTAAAGGAGATCCTGAAGCTATTTTAATTGGAGGAGTTGATATTTTTGCAAAATCAACTACAGGGAATTGGGAACAAAGATCAAATGGTTTTGTGCCAGAATTAAGTCCTATATATGTTCACTCTGATCAACATGAAATGCAATGGGATTCTCAAGGAAGATTATGGTGTGGAAATGATGGTGGCCTTTTCTTTTCAGATGATAATGGAAATACATTTAGAGAAGCAGATAGAGGTTATAATGTTACTCAGTTTTATAAAATTGGATTTTCAGCACATGGAGATGTAATCGGTGGAGCTCAGGATAATGGAACTCAAGCTAATTATCATGATAATGCAACTTATATGTCGCATGATGAAGTTGGTGGTGGTGATGGTTTTGGTTGTGCTATGTCATTTATTAATAGAGATATTTTATTTTCTACAGTTTATCATGGAGTAATAAATAGATCAGGAAGTAGAGGTTCTACGAGTTCTTCTTATACAGCTGCTAATATTCCTTCTGCTTGGGGAACGCCTGGTGATACTGATAACCCTTTAGGTTCTTTTTATACAGCTATTAAGTTATATGAAAATCCAAATGATACTGATTCTAAGGATACAATAACTATTATACCTACTCAAGATTACCCAATGGGAGAAGATATACTTGTAAATTCTTTAACATCTCAAAAAACGATTGAATACACAACTATAGAGGCAATAGAATTTGAAGATACTTTAAATTTCAATCCTTCTTTAACAACATTAGATACAGTAGTTAGAGTTGTTAAGAATGCAACAGATACTTCATACATTAATTTAAATAATGCTACTTATGTGATTTTTGGAGCAGGTGGTTCAACTATTAATGTAGGAGATCAAATTGTAATAGATGCTACACTTTATGATGTTATTGAAGTTGCAAATCCTAATCATTATTATGGAACTTTAGCAACAGAGCCAGGTGAAGTTGTTGATATGGGATTAAAACCACAAATATATAATGTAGCATGGGATACAATTAATGTTATTGACCCTGTTCAATCTTGGTTTGCATTTGGTTTAGGAGGTACTCAAGGTGTTTGGTTAACAAGAAATGCTTTAAGATTAGCTGCTAATCATGATGGGTTTATTCAAGCTGCAGATCAAAATATGTCAGGAACTGTAACTGCTATGGAATTTTCTAAAGATGGAAATCACTTATTTGTAGGTACTTCAAATGGTCAATTATGGAGAGTATCTGGATTGGCTGATGTTTATTCACCAAATACACATGTAGATACTGCAATTACTGGATTTACAACTTTTGAAAAAATTAACTCATTTGGTAAATACATTACAGGTTTATCATCAGATAAGCAAAACCCAGATAACTTAATAGTAACTTTAGGACAGTATGGTGGTGTATTTAATAATATTCAAAGAACTGTAACTGCTACACAAGGAACGTCATCAAACTTTACTTCAATTACAGGAGGGTTACCTTTTACAACTGGAACTCCATTTTATAGTTGTGTTATTGATAGAGATGATTCAGATATTATTTTAGCTGGATGTGATTTCGGAGTATTCTTAACTGAAAATGGTGGAACAACTTGGGAGAATGCTTCTGGTGACTTTGGTAATACACCTGTATTTGATATGGGTCAAAACTGGAGAACTTGGGAAGAAGGTTGTTATGTACCAGGAGAAATTTATGCAGGTACACATGGTAGAGGTATTTGGAGTACAGGTGCATTTTTAGGAGTACAAGAAGCACAAGATAATTTAGAGACTAAAACGTTTGAAGCAGATGTATTAGTTTATCCAAATCCTGTTGCTGATTTTGGAACAATTTCTTTTGAGTTAGAGTCTAGTTCAGATGTAACTGTTCAAATTTATAATTTATCAGGTAAGATTGTACAAGATATTAATAAGCAAGGTTTAAATGAAGGTGTAAATACAATATCAATTAATACTTTTGAATTATCAAAAGGAACTTATATTGTGAAATTAACAGCTGATAATTTATCTAAAACAACTAAGTTTGTTAAGCATTAATATTTAAAATAAATAACTTTTATAAACTACCAGTAAACAAATGTTTACTGGTAGTTTTTTTTTGCTATTTATAATTATTAAAACAGTTTGAGGATCTAATTATTTCTTTTAGTATAGGTAATGTCAGCTATGTTTATGCTAATAAATTGTTACTTTCTCAGTGTGTAAGATGTAAATAATAATGTTATAAATATTATTAGCTTTACCTTTGAGTCAAATATACCCCAAAGCCATCTAATTACAATTGCTAGTAATACAGTGGAATTCTCAATTGAAGTACTCTAATAAATAGCTGTGTAATTATAAGAGTTACATACTATAATTCTTTTAGTACTTAATTTGGGGTACATATTAAAGTATAAAAGACTTTAAATTAGATATAATGTAATCTTAAAAATAAAAGAAAGAGGAGGTTTATTTCCTTTTTCTTAATAAATATAGTTAATTTTCTTTTATTTCAAATTCAGTTCTCCTATTTTGTTGTCTTCCTTCATTTGTAGAATTTGTAGCAATAGGGTTAACATCACCATAACCAATTGCTGTTAATCTACTTTTTGAAATCCCTTGACTTGATAGATAAGATACAACTGCTATAGCTCTTGCTTGTGATAGTTTTTTATTACCACTTGCTGAGCCAGTATTGTCAGTGTGTCCAGATAGTTCAATTTTTAAACTAGGTACATCATTTAACAGTTTAACTAATCTTTCTAGTTCAGTATTAGACTCTGATTTTATTTCAGATTTTCCTGTGTCAAAGAATATATTTCTTAAAGCAATCTTACTACCAACTTTAATATTTTTTAATTCGATTGTTTTATTCACTAAGTTATATTCACTTCCATTAGGAATGTCAAAATTTTCAGAATGAAACAAATACCCATCTGTTTTAACTGCAATTCCATAATTACCACCAGATTTTAGTGAAATTAAGAATTTTCCAGTAGCAGAATTTGTTGTAAAGGTCTGAACTATTCTTCCTGTTCTGTTATCTGTAATGTCTATAGTTGATTCAATAGCTTTTTTTGTTAATGCATCAATTGTTTTACCTTTGAATACAGTTAAGTTAATTGATTTAGTTACTTTAATCTCATTTGCTAGTATTGGGTCATTTATTGGTTTTGCGATAGATGCTAATAAATAATCTTCAATACTTGTTGCAGGTTCCTTTTTTTGTCCCCAAAAGGTGACTCTATAAATGTCTTGTCCTCCTTTAGTATCCTTTCTGTTTGATGTAATATATGCATACTTACCATTTGCTGATGATGCAAAGAAAAAGTCATCATAAGGCGTGTTAATTGGATATCCTAAATTAATTGGTTTTCCCCATTCAGCTCCTGTTTTTTTTATCATAAAAATATCAAAACCTCCCATAGAGTTGAATCCTTCAGAAGAAAAATACATAGTTACACCATCTGGGTGTAAATAGACGGGTCCATCATTAAATCCACTTGAAGCAGATGTAATTCTTTTAGGTGTTCCATATTTTCTAGCAGGTCTATTAATTACTCCAGAATAGTATATGTCATATCCATTTTTACTTCCTGAAGTCTGTTTAGCAAAATAGATTTTATCATCCAAGTGGTTATATGATGCATAAATTTCATTTGATTTTAAATTAATGTTCTTAGAAAAATTAACAGGTTTTCCCCAAGTGTCTCCTTTTAAAAATGTTTCATAAATATCAAAGTTTCCAGCATCATTCATTCTGCTTATTAACATTTTTATACCATTATAAGAGTAGTTGTTGGATAAATCATCTTTGTCAGAATTTATAGCACCTTTTGCTGATGTTGGTTTTTTCCATACTCCGTTTTCAAATGAGGTTACATATATATCATTATCATACTCACCGATTTCATTTACTTTGTGTCCATTTGGACGGTTTGATGTAAAAGCTAACTCTTCACCATCCATAGTAATAGAAGGTGCAAAGTCATTATACTCGGTATTTACAATACTTAAATTATCAACCCAAACACGTTCTGGATTAGCTTCCTTTTTTATTGCAAATTGACATTCTTTTTTTCTTTTTTTTACAAATTTATTAAAGTTATCAGCCTTTCTATAATTAGTTTCAAACCTTACATAAGATTTAATAGCTGTTTTATAATTACCTTCAAGTTGTTGTGTAACACCCATATAATAATCCATAAAAGGATCCGTTTCAGGATTTAATTTATAGGCTTCTTTAAAATATGAAATACATTTAGTTTTATTAGATGAATAAAAATGGCAAACGCCAATTTTAAAATTAACATCAGCACTTTTAGGATTGAAATTATAAGCTTTTTCAAAATGTATTAATGCTTTCTTAAAGTTTAATTCAGGTGATCTGACAAGAAAAACAGCTTCATTTCCAATTGAAAATAATTCGGTTCCAGCAGCCATTTCTATTTTAGCCTTTTTGTATCCTTCTTTGTTATCTTTAAAATTTGATCCTTTAAATTCAACTTCTTGTCCAAAAGAAGTTAAAGCAAAAATAAGTGATGTGATTAATAAATATTGTTTCATAATACTTAGTTTGAACAGTTTGTTGATTGATAATTTTTTCCTAATTTGGAACCGAGTTCCCTTGCTTTATGCCAATCTTCACAGGCACCATTCATATTTCTTTGCATTTCTCTAGCGATTCCTCTGTTTACATATGCATCAGCTAATTTTGAATTTAGTTTAATCGCTAATGAGGCATCTTTTTCAGCACCTTTATAATCTTCTTTTTTAAATTTAACTCCAGCTCTATTACTATATGCAGGTGCATATTGAGGATTTACTTCAATACATTTTGAAAAATCATTTATAGCACCCGTTAAATTACCTTGTTTCATTTGTGTTACACCTCTATTGTTATAGGCTAAATAAAAGTCAGGATCTATGCTTATAGCACGGTTAAATGCTTTTAAGGCTAAGTCATATTGTTTTAATTTAGTTTTTGTACTTCCTATGTTATTCAAAATAAATGCCAAATTTCCGTTTTTACTTTCTGCAGTTTCATAATCTTTTATTGCTTCATGATATTTACCTAACATTCTATAACAAGACCCTCTATCGTTATATGCATAGGTATTATTTACATCTAGACTTATCGTTTTTGTGAATTGTATTATTGCAGTATTATAATCTTTCTGTAGAAATTTTAATGTTCCAAAATTATAATAGGCGTTAGGATTATTAGGGTTTAAGTCTATTGATTTTTGAAAATCTAACTCAGATTTTAAATAATCATTTAAACCTTGATGTGCTATTCCTCTTTGAAAATAAGCTTTATCGTAGTTAGGCTTTTTTTGAGTTAATATGTTTAACGTTTTTACTGCCGCTTTATATAGTTCCGCTTTATTTTCCGCAATAGCTTTATTGTAATAAGCAGGTGTGAAATTTGGATCAACAGCGATTGATTCAGTAAACTTACGGATAGCTTCTATATATTTTTTTGATTTAATTAAGCCTATTCCAATATTGAAGTCTTCTTGTGATTTTTGAATTTCGGCATTAACTTCATTTAAGTTTGCTATTGAATCTCTATATTGAATTTCCTCAAGCGTTAAATCTTCTTCTTGGCTAAAAGCAGAAAATCCTAGCCATAAAAATGAAATTAGTAATAAGTTTTTCATGATAATTGTTTTTAAATGTTGAAGCTACATTAATTATTCCAAAAGATATACTATTCTTTAGTTATTAACAAGTCTTAGTAAATTTTATTTTAATAGATATTTCAATTAGTAGTAACAAAAAAAGCCATTAGATTTTAATCTAATGGCTTTTTATTTTCCTCAATAATTATTTAATTGATTACTCAACTTCACCAACCCAAGCCATCATTCCGCCTTCAACGTTACTAATGTTTTCGAATCCCATTGCTTCCATGTGCATACAAGCTTGTCCACTTCTTGCTCCCGATCTACAAACCATAGCGTAAGTATTTGATTTATCATAGTCACTGATTTTATCTACAAAATCAGCATCAAATATGTTGATGTTAGTTGCGCCAATAACCTTTCCTTCCTGAACTTCTTCAGGTGTTCTTACGTCAATTACTGTGATTTTTTCTCCTGCTGCTAATTTTTCAATTAATTCACTTGATGTTAATGTATTTACCATTTTGTTGTTTTTTTATTAATTTATTGTGGGACAAAGATATTATAATATTTATTTTTGATCCGTAACTAATATCACTATTTGTAACTAATAAATCCAAACCTCACTTTTATTAACCCAACCCGTATTTTTATTTAGATTGACTTCATACCATTCAGTTTGTGATGATATTAAATTTAACTGAGCACCTTCATGGAGTTCAAAAGAGGTTGGGGCATCAATTAATGGACTTGTTAAAATTTTTGTGTTTGAATTTATAATAACTGCTTTGGTAGTATTAGTTAATCTTGACTTGTGCATAACTGCAAACGTAAAAGATATAATTAATAGTAATCCAAATAAACTACTAGCCAGTAAACTCAAGTTGTTAACTAAATGAGTAGATGGTGTAAAGAATAAGTATATTGCTAATGAAGTAAGTAGAGCAGTTAATAAACTAATGTAAAACCAAAAGTTTTCTGAAAACTGAAATACATTTTTTGTTAACCAACTACCAATTCCTTTTGTTTCAATTATTAATTTATCTGCTGTGAGGTTGTTAGCAAAATCTAGATTGTAAATAATATCTTTGTTAGATGGGTCAATCTTTAAGGCTTGTTCATAAGCCCAGATGGCTTCACCTATTTCGTTAGTTTTAAAATAGGCATTACCTAAATTATAAAATAAGTTTGATGATTTTTGATCATTAGAAATAGCTTCTAAATAATTTTGAATAGCGATACTATACTGTTCGTTTTGATACGCTTTATTACCTAGTTCTAAAGTCGATTGACTAAATCCAAGTATTGAATTAAATAGAATTAATAATATAGTAAATTGTTTCATTTAATGTTTTTTTTATTGCTTATAGTAGTCGTAAATAATCGTTATTATTTATCAATCAAATTAATTAATTCTTCTGTGTCATTAATTAATGTATCTACTCCAGTTGCGCTAACGGGCGTATACTGATACATTTCTATGGTTTGCCAACATTTACTAAATAATGTAGATGTTTTTTCTTCTTTTAAATGTTGTAATATGGTTTGTTTATTTAAATCATTCTCAGACAAATTTAATTTTTTCTTTAAATAAGATCTTAATGCAGATGATAATTCTTTTACAGCTTTATCATCATGTCCTGTCTGATGTGATTTTTTACTTTCTACTAAATATTTAGTGATTGATTTTTTAGCAGATTTACTTGTTATCTTAATTTTGTCAGCATCAGATTTATTGTTGTTTTTGTTTCTAAAAAATAATATTAACCATAACCCTATAAAAGGTAAAACAATTAAAGTATAATGTAAAATTGAATTTGCTTTTAAATTAGAATTTTCAAATGTCAAAGTATCTTTTGTATGTATGAATCTAATATCTGTTTCTTCAATGGCAATGTCCTTCTTTTGTTTAATAATTTCACCCATTTCGCCTTCAGGTTTATCAACATGAATTTTAAATGAACCAGTTGTAAGTGTTTTGTATTTTTTTTCATTCAAATCAAAATATGAAAAAGAGTAGGGCGGAATTTCAAAATCGCCATAGAAGGTAGGTACAACAACAAAATTGAAAGAAATATTACCTGATGTACCGCTAGGTGAAGTTTTAATGTTTCTTTTTACTTCTGGATCAAATTGGTCAAAATCATTTGGTAAACTCAAAACCGGGTCATCAAAAAGGTTTAAGTTTCCATTTCCTGAAATTTTAATTTTAATGTCGATAGCTTCATTAACTTTTATGGTTGACTTACTAATAGAGTACTTGAGTTTAAAATTTCCTACTAAGCCATTAAAGTTTTTAGGTTTTTTACCAGGCATTTCCTTTACCGTAATATTTATAGAATTTGAATGGCCTTCTTGTCTATACTGCTGAAAGAATCCTTTTTGAAATAATACAGAAAGATAATACGGTTCTATTTTAATTGAGCCAGTGGTTTGCGCATAGCATAATTCTTGCTTAAGTACAATCGTATAATAATTTACGCCATTAATGTTTTCGGTTTTTGTATCGTAATTTTTTTTGTTTGGATATAAATCTTTTTTAATTAGACCATTTGATTCACCTAATTTTAAATTTTCAATTCCTCTTGGTGATTGACGTGAATACATTTTTAAGGTAATTACAAATGGCTCACCTAAGTATATGTTTTTTTTAGAAGTAGAAATACGAACAAAAAAATCTGAAGTCGCTTTTGCTTTTTTTTGAGACTGACTAGCATCAGTTACTGATATTGTTATTGGTTTTGTTTTATACTCTTGTCCATTATGTTTCATTAAAGTTGAAGGGATAGTAAATTTTCCTTTTTTAGTCGCTCTAATTTTCCATATGTATTTAATATTTCTTACAACTTGTCGTTTGTTGTTAACAATCATTACACTTGATGAGTTTGACTGACTAGGTCCCCCAACAATTTGTAAGCTATTAAAATCAGGTTGATAAATTTGGCCCTGAACATTTGAAGATATTTCAAATGTAAATACTTCATTTATTGCTACTTTATTATAATTAACTGAAGCTTTAAATTCTACTTGACTATAACTAAATAGGCCTGAAAACAGAATTATCAAACTAAATATATATTTCATTTTTTTTATTTTAACTTACAAATTGTAATTAGCTTCTCTATTGATTAGTTGTAATGATTACCAATCTTTTTTAGTGCCGGACTTACCTTTTTTACCTTTAATTACTTTTTGCTTATTTAATTTATTTTGTATTTCTTTTTCTGCTTTATCAGCAGCTTCTAATATACGTTTCGCTTGTGCATTAGAAATTTTTTGTTCTTTTGGCTTTTGCTTTTTAGGGTCACCATCAGAATCTTTTTCATCCTTTTTGTCAGAATCTTTCTCTTCATCAGATTTGTCTCCATCATCATCTTTTGGCTCACCATCCTTATCTTTGTCATCAGAAGGCTCACCTTCTTTTTTATCGCCATCTTTCTTTTTGTCACTGTCAGATTTTTCTCCGTCCTTCTCTTCATCCGAATCTTTGTCGTCATCAGATTCCTTTTTATCGTCAGACTTCTGCTCTTTCTTTTTTTGTTCCTCTAATTGTTTTTTAATCAGAAGAGCATAAGCTAGATTATAACGCGTTTCTTCATCTCTAGAGTTAACTCTTAATGCTGTTTTATAGGACGCTATGGCATCTTCTAAAGTTTTTAAAAGATCACTAGCTTTTACAGGTTTATCTTTAGACTCTTGTCCTAATAGATACATTTTAGCATTTCCTATGTTGTGGTAAATTTTTGATTTTTTATTTGCAGCATTTGTGTAGTCAGCAATTTTTTCATAAGTTTCAATTGCTTTATCATATTCTTTTAGTCTCACTTGCGTGTTTGCTAAATTATAATTTGCTTTAAAATTAAAACCTGATTCTTTTACTGCTTTATCATAGTAATAAGCAGCATCTTCAAATTCAGAATCGTGATAAAAAATATTTCCTTTATAGATGTTCTTTTTTACTTCATCTTGACTGAAAGATAAAAATGAAATAAATAGAGATATGATAATTAAGCTATACTTCATAATCTTGTAATTTATGAATGATTCCACTTCTTTTAGATGTGAAAAAGTAATGTCCTACTAAAAATAATAAGCCGATTGCAATAAACCATTGAAACTGGTCTTCATAATCAGTATAAAGGTTTGAATCTATTTCTGTTTTATCCACAGATTTAATACTTTCTAAAAGGCCATCTAAGTTTACATAAGTTCCATTTGCCTTTGTATAAGAGCCACCACCTGTTTGTGCTATTTGTTTCAGCATTGATTCATTCAAATAAGTCATGACAGTATTTCCATCTTCATCTTTTTTCAGTCCAATTCGTCTGCCGTTTTTATAATCAGGGATAACTGTTCCGTTTGAAGTACCCATGCCAACCGTATTTACAATTACTTTTTTATCTAAAGCGGCTTGTGCAGCTAACATAGCTGCTCCCTCAAAGTCTTCTCCGTCAGACATTACAATGATTGCTTTATTTACACCATTGTCAAAATCAAACGAAGTCATTGCTTTTTCAATAGCTAAACCAATTGATGTACCTTGATTAGTCATCATGTCTGGAGAAACAGCATTTAAAAACATTTTTGCGGTACTGTAGTCTGTTGTTAAGGGGACTTGCATAAATGCATCTCCAGCAAATATTACCACACCAACCTTGTCACCATGTAAATTATTTAATAACCTTTCAATAGACATTTTTGCAACTTTTAATCTGTCTTTATCATGGTCTAAATCTAAAGCACGCATTGAATTAGAAATATCTAAGGCAATCATTATTTCAATCCCTTCACTTATTGCTTTTTGTTTTCCTTTTCCGTATTGAGGATTTAATAAACCTATTAATAAAAACGCAATTGCATTTCTAAATAAAAAGAATTTAATAAATGTTTTTAAAGTGGAAATAGGATGAATTAAAAATGGAGACAACTTAGCGTCTGATAATCTTTTAATGGCTTTGTTTTTCCATACTAAAGTTAATATGAAACCAATAATAACAACAGGTATTATTAAAAATAAAGGTAGGTACTCTGTGTTTTCAATTCTAAAAGCTTCAACCTGTTCAGTCATGTAGAAATACAAACTAAAAAAGACAGCCCAAAAAATTATCTCCCAAACTATAATAGCAAGTGTAATTGGTTTTATGGAATATATATAATTTTTTTGTTGCATTTAATTGATACTTTTTAAGAGGGTATTTGAAATAAGCTTTGAAATTAATAGTAAAAGAAGTCCTATAAATAGAAATCCATAATACTTTTCTGGTGGATCCGTTTTAAACTCAATAACACTCACTTTTGACTTTTCTAACAAATCAATTTCGGTGTATATTGATTGTAATTCTTTTTCGTTTTTTGCTCTAAAATATTTACCATTTGTAATTTCAGAGATAGAATTTAATAATTTTTCATCTATTTCAACTTCTACTTGTTGCATAACTATCCCAAATGGAGTTTGCATTGGAAGTGGAGCTGTGCCATTTTTTCCAACCCCAATTGTATACACTCTAATTCCAAATTCTTTAGCGATTTCTGAAGCTGTTATTGGATCAATTTCTCCTTGGTTGTTAACGCCATCAGATAATAATATAATTACTTTACTTTTTGCATCACTTTCTCTTAAACGGTTAACTGCTGTAATTAATCCAGAACCAATAGCTGTACCTGGCGCTACTAACCCAGATTGTACACCCAGAAATAAATCGTGTAATAAGGCATGATCATTTGTTAATGGCGCTTGTGTGTAAGCTTCTCCTTCATAAACAACTAATCCAATTCGGTCATTTGGTCTTTCTTCAATAAATTCTAAAGCTGTTTTTTTTGCAGATTCTAATCTGTTGGGTTTAAAATCTTCAGCCATCATACTACCGGAGACATCAAGTGCTAAAATAACATCAATTCCTTCAATATTCTTCTTGTTAAATTTTTCAACATCTTTAGCGTCTTGTGGTTTTGATAGCGTTACTATGATTAACGCTAATCCAATTAAAGAAATTATAAAATTAAAATGTTTTGCTAAACTAATAAAGCTAAATGGTGGTTCATCAAAATTATCTAAAGTAGATATGTTTACATTTTTACCTTTGTCATTTTCTTTTAATATATACCAAAGTATAAGAATTGGAATGATTAATAATAACCAAAATGCGTCCTTATAAACGTATTCATAATCAAAAAACGATATGTCAAATAGTTTATTCCACATGGTTTTCATTGTTTTTTGAGTCTAAAATTACTTCTTTTGTTTTCTCTACAAATTCAAATGATTTATTTAAAGCATTTAATGCGTCATCACTAGATGGTGTGAATTTAGCAAACTTAACAAAATCCGCTTGACGTAATATTTCTTTTAAAAAGTATTTGTCATTCACAGATATGTTGGTGAATTTTAATTCTGTTATAATTTCTTTAGTCGTTTTTTCAAGCGCTTGAATTTTATATCTGTCTTCTAAATACAATCTAACAGCATCTGTTAATTCAGAATAATATTGTTTTTTATTATCAGATTCCCAAGCAGAATTTTTCTTTAATTCATTTAGTACTTCTAAGGCTTTAATGTGAGCAGGAATAATGATTTTTGGTTCAGTTTTTTCTTCGACAGGTCTATTTTTATATTTTAAATATAAAACCACAATTATAATCACTAGTCCAATAATTAAAAACCAATACCAATTGTTTTTTGACCAATCAGCTACTCGCTCTGTAATTGGGTAGTCAACTTCATAGATTGGTTTAATGTCCGTTAGTCCTTTTGTTGTGTCAACTTCTACTGTATTCACAATAAAATTTAATTCAGTACTTAAATAGGTAGAATCAAAATGCGTAAACTTTAAGGCGGGTATAATATGTGTATTTGGTTCAAATGAAGTTACTATAAGAGATTGAGTTTTTAAAAAGTTAAATCTTGAAGTTGAATCTAATGGAATTGTTTTTAATTCAGATTTATCAATGATTTCAATTTCGGTACTAATATAATTATCAAATTGAGGCCATTCAATATCAATTGTATCAATAGTAGAATAATAAAAATCTAAATTTAAAAGTGTTTGTTCTCCAATTCTTATCGTGTCATGCTTTACTGAGACCACAACAGAATCTTGTCCAAAACTATGTAGTGAAATAATGAGAGATAATATGTATAATAAGCTTTTCATTATCTTCTTTTAAATAAATTCATTAAAGGTTTTATATAATCTTTATCTGTCAATATTTCTGTATAATCAATATTTGAATGTCTAAATATGTCTTTGGTTTTTAGGTCAAAGTCAATTTGTTTTTGTTTGTATTTTTCTCTAACACTTTTAATAGAAGTGTTAATCCATTTAGTTTTGCCACTTTCAAGATCATTAAACTTGGCAATACCTATATTTGGTAATTCACTTTCTGCAATGTCATTAAATTTTAAAGCTATTAAATCGTGTTTTCTTGCGGCAATTTTAATAGCATCAGAGTAATCTTTAGATCTAAAATCACTTAATAAAAATGCTGTACTTTTTTTCTTAACCATTTTAGAAAAGAATTTTAAAGCTGCAGTAATATCTGTACATTTTCCAGTAGGTTCAGCAAAAATCAATTCTCTAATTAATCTTAATACGTGAGATTTACCTTTTTTAGGTGGAATGTATTTTTCTATTTTATCTGAAAATAATATAAGTCCAATTCTATCTTTATTTGCTGCTGCCGAAAAAGCTAAAACAGCACACAATTCAGTTATTAACTCTCTTTTAAGTGCATTTTTTGTCCCAAACATTCCAGAATTAGAAATGTCAACAATTAACATGACTGTTAATTCTCTTTCTTCTTCAAATACTTTAACAAAAGGTTCTCCAAATCTAGCTGTAACATTCCAATCAATCGTTCTTATTTCATCACCAACGGCATATTCTCTAACTTCACTAAAAGCCATACCTTTTCCTTTAAATGCCGAATGGTATTCACCTGAAAAAATTTGAGACGTTAACCCTTTGGTTTTTATCTCAATTTTTCTAACTTTTCGTATGAGGTCTTTTGTATTCAATTTGGTTAATAGATATTGGTTAAGTGTTTATAGTTAAATTGGTGATTGAGGGGTGTAGCGCAACGAACTCAAAATCCCAATTTATGGTACTTGTACTATTTCCATAATCTGTTTTACAATGTCAGCTTGAGTAACATCTTCCGCTTCTGCTTCGTAAGTTAATCCAATTCTGTGTTGTAAAACATCAGGGCAAATAGCTCTAACATCTTCAGGAGTTACAAATCCTCTACGGTTTATAAACGCATATGCTTTTGCAGCTAATGCTAAATTAATAGAGGCTCTTGGAGAGGCACCAAAACTAATTAGAAACTCTAAGTTATTTAAGCCGTAATCTTTTGGATTACGTGTAGCAAAAACTAAATCAATAATGTATTGTTCAATTTTTTCATCTAAATAAACTTCCTTAACTAATGCTTTTGCTTTTATAATTTGTTCTAATGAAACTACACTGTTGGCTTTCGGGAATCCGGCTGATGAGATACTTTGTCTAACAATTTGTTTTTCTTCTTCTTTAGATGGGTAACCTAAGCTCACTTTTAGCATAAATCTATCGATTTGAGCTTCTGGTAAAGGATAAGTTCCTTCTTGTTCAACTGGATTCTGAGTCGCTAATACTAAAAAAGGTACAGGTAATTTATAAGTGTTTTCACCAATAGTTACTTGTCTTTCTTGCATGGCTTCTAATAAAGCAGATTGCACTTTTGCAGGTGCTCTGTTTATTTCATCAGCTAAAACAAAATTGGCGAATATGGGTCCTTTTTTAACATGGAACTCTTCTTTCTTCTGACTATACATCATTGTACCAACAACATCTGCTGGTAATAAATCTGGTGTAAATTGAATTCGACTAAAATCACCACCAATAGTATCGGATAAAGTATTAATTGCTAAAGTTTTTGCTAAACCAGGTACACCTTCTAATAAAACATGACCGTTCGCTAAAAGTCCAATCAATAATCGGTCAATCATATACTCTTGACCAACAATTACTTTTCCAATTTCAGCTTTCATTAAATCTAAAAAAGTACTTTCACGTTCAATTTTAGCATTTAATTCTTGGATTGAAAATCCGGTTGTGTTTGTTGCAGTTTCTTCCATTAAACAAATGTTTTATTATTCCATACAAAAATAATAATCACAAGTTAAGAACGAAAGTTTTTTAGTGTTAAGATTTGTTAAAGCTATATAGATAACTCAAAGTTTTAATCTTTTTGCTAGCATGGAATGGCTAAAAATTACTTTAAAGCTTTACGTCTTGCTTTTTCTTTTACAATTAATCCTAATTCTCTACCCATTTGTCCAGCAACAGATGTGTTTTCTTCTGCTCTACGAATAAGGTAAGGCATTACTTCTTCAATTGGTCCGTAGGGAACGTATTTAGCAATATTGTAACCTTTATGAGCAACATTAAATGAAATGTGATCACTCATGCCTAATAATTGAGCAAAATATATTCTTTTATCAGTTTTATCAATATTATTTTCATCAATTAATTGAGCTAATTTAATTGAGCTATTTTCGTTATGAGTTCCCGCACAAAATGAAATATCATTTAGGTTTTCAATACAGTATTTAATTGCATCATCATAACATTTGTCAGTAGCAGGTTTATTTGAGTTTATAGGGTCAGTGTAATTCATTTTCTGAGCGCGTTCACGTTCTTTTTCCATATAAGCACCACGTACAATCTTCATCCCAACTTTATATCCATTAACCTTAGCTTTTTGATGAGATTTTTTTAAAAATTCTAATCTATCATGACGGTACATTTGAATGGTATTATAAATAATAACGTCTTCTTTATTATATTTAGCCATCATAGCATTAACCATTCTATCTATTCCATCCTGAATCCAACTGTCTTCAGCATCAATAAATAATGGAACTTTTGATTCGTAAGCTGTTTTGCAAATAGCATCAACGCGTTGCATAGCCTTAGCTAATTCTTGTTTGTCTTCTTGTGTTAATTCTGAAGTGATATCATTTGTACGTTCTAATAAATCAAATCTTGCAATTCCTGTAGGTTTAAAAACAGAAAATGGAATATTTTGACTTGTTTTTGCTTTTAGAATTGTTCTAATAATTTCATCTTTTGATTGATCTAAATCTTCATTTGATATTTTACCTTCCACTGAATAATCTAAGATTGTTCCGATATTGAATTTACCTAAATCAGCTGTTTTTTGTTCGCAATCCTTTATGGTTTCTCCGCCACAAAATTGCTTGAAAATAGTAGCTTTTATTATGCCTTTAACGGGTAAGTGTAATTTGAATGCAATGTTTGTTGCTATTTTTCCAAACTTAACTAACCAAGGTTTTCCCATTAAATTAAATAACCTATAAGACCAAGTTAAATCACTATTTGATTTACCGCCAAAGGCTATTTCTGTATTTTCAAAACTAATCATACGACCTAATAATTTTTACAAATATAATTCTTTTCAATTAGTTTTTTTAAGACTTAACAACACAATTTTAAATTTTATTAACATAGTTCGTATCCTAAGTGATGATTCATTTATTGTTTTAATACGTTCTGTTGTTTACTTTAATAAATTAGAACAGTAAAGCTTAGCAATGTATGTCTAATAAAATTTTAATAATTACTTTTGTTTTCAATGTCTATAAAAGATTCATATTTGTCAATTACTAAAACTTCAGAAGGGTTTTATAAAGAAAAGGGTTCTAAGTTTATTGCTTATGCTTTTCCTTGTAACAATGAGGTGGATGCTAAAATACACCTTGCTCAATTATGGAAAGACAATCATAATGCGTGTCATGTTTGTTTTGCTTGGCGTTTTGGTGTGGACGAAACAAAGTATAAAGAGCGTTTTTCTGATGATGGAGAACCTTCTAATTCGGCAGGGAAACCTATTTTTGCTCAAATCCATGGATTTAATGTAACCAATATTTTAATTGCAGTGGTTCGTTATTATGGTGGTACAAACTTAGGTGTTGGTGGATTAATTGGTGCATATAAGAGTGCATCAAAAGAAGCGTTAGAACAATCTACTTTAGTAGAAGGTTTTATATCAGACTTTTATATTATGAAATTTGAGTTTTCATTAACGGGAACTGCTATGCGTTTATTAAAAAAAGCAAGAGTAAATATTATTGAACAAGGATATGAAGGTAATTTAGCAACCATTACTTTTAAATTAAGAACATCAAAAACAAAAATATTAATTGAAGAGTTTGAAAGTCTTCATGGATTTGAATTAAAACATTTAAAAACAGAATAAATGGAATTATTAAAAAAATTAGTTGAAGTAAGAGGAGCAAGTGGTGATGAAGTTGAAATTAAAAAATTCATTTTAGATCATATTGAATCAGTAAAATCTACTTGGGCTGTTGAGCCTAAAATTTATCAAGGTAAAGGATTTCAAGATTCTTTTATATTAGTATTTGGTGATGAGCCAACAACAGCTATATTTTCTCATATAGATACAATAGGTTTTACAGTAGGGTATAAGAATGACTTAATAAAAATTGGAGGTCCTAGAACTATTGATGGTACTTTATTAGTTGGATCTGATTCCAAAGGTGAAATTGAAGCTGAGTTAATGGTGATTGAAGAAGAGAATGGTAATTCTCATGCACAAGCTATTTTTGAAAGAGCTATTGATAGAGGGACTGTTTTAACTTATAAGCCAGATTTTAGAGATACTGACGATTTTATTCAGTCACCTTATATGGATAATAGATTAGGCGTTTGGAATGCTTTAGAAGTTGCAAAAACTTTAAAGAATGGCGCTATTGTGTTTTCAACTTATGAGGAGCATGGTGGTGGAACTGTTGGTTTTTTAGGACGATTCTTATGGGATAATTTTAAAATTAACCAAGCCTTAATTTCAGATATTACTTGGGTAACTGATGGTGTTCAGCATGGCAACGGTGTTGCTATTTCAATGCGTGACAAAGGTGTACCTAGACGTTCGTATTTGAATAGAATTATTGAAATTGCTAAAGCGTCTGGAATTAAGTATCAGTTAGAAGTTGAAAGTGCAGGAGGAAGTGATGGAACAATGTTACAATCTACAGATTTACCTTTTGATTGGTGTTTTATTGGAGCACCAGAAGATAATGTACATTCAGTTGATGAAATAGTACACAAAGAAGATTTAGAGAATATGACTAAACTATATGTTGAGTTAATGGAGAAGATGTAGTCTTAATTATTAGATTAAAATAAAATGCTCATTTGAATTTTTCAAATGAGCATTTTTTTATCCTGCTAAATTTATATGCGCTTTTAACGAATCGATAGATGCTTTTGCTACAATAGTATAAAAGTCTTCTAATCCTTGATTTGTATTTGCCTTTTCAAGTGCGTTATAATAGGTTGTTCTTGAATTAATATCACCTTTAATATTAGCAATTGGAAATCCATTCATTAATAAAACTAAATTCATGATTAAACGTGTTGTCCTTCCGTTTCCATCAATGAAAGGATGAATAGTTACTATTTTTTCATGCATGTCTGCAGCCAAAATAACAGGGTGAAGTGTATTTTTATTTAACTCATAAAACTCAAACACTTCTTCCATTTGTTTTGCAATAATATATGGCTGTGGTGGAATATGTGAACTTCCTGAAATCATAACAGGCACTTTTCGGTATAAACCGGCATTCATTTTGTCGATAGATTTTAAAATTAAATAGTGAATTTGTTTAAGTACTCTTTCATTTAAGTACTCATTTTTTTTAACTAATTCTTCAATAAAATCTATTGCTTCAAAATGATTTACAGCCTCTAAATGTTCAACCATAGACTTTCCACTAATTGTTAAACCCTCTCTTACCACTAAATAAGTTTCTTGCATTGTTAAAGTGTTACCTTCAATTTTATTAGAATCAAACGTATAGTTGATAGAAAAGTATTCTTTCATTTTTTCTAAAGCAATTCCATCTAAAGGACGACACTTGTCCCATGTGATTTTTAATTCATCAATTTCGATTAATAAAGGTGTAACAGTATCACTAATTGTTGAAATAGTGTTTTTTGAATTATACTTTATTCTTTCTTCTGCAACTTTAAGTGCGTCTAAGCTAAATTCAGTATTGTACTCCTTTATTGTATCAAATATTTTATCAGATAACCAAGCTGAAATAACTTCTTTTTCATTTAAATTATAAAATTGTATAAATAAAGTTACTTGTTTTATAGTAGCTGTTCTTTGACCGTTTTCAATTTTACTTATAATTGCGTTATCAATTTTTAAGACGTTCGATACTTCAGTTAAACTTAAGTTTAATTCTTTTCTTTTTTCTTTTAATATGTTTTTAAAGTTTGACATAATATTTCAATATATATTGACAAATGTAGTCAATTTTTTTGGCTTGAAACCTTTTTACAACATTTTCGTACTCTAAGCATGCTTAATTTAAATAAAAAATTCTATTTTTTTATTCTTATACTGTTAACTAAAGTAGCCTTGTATGGTCAAGGTTTACAGTTGGTTAGTGAGATATATGGAGAAATCTCTCCTAAGTCTATAGTGTATAATGGTAATGGTATTTTTTCAGCTCAAAATATGATGTATCGTCATACTGTTACTTTATATAATACTAAAGGTGAACTTTTAAAAACAATTAATGACAAGGCAAATTTAAAGTCTTATGGTTTTGATGAATACAATAACGGCAGTTATCATGGAGCACCGGTAGAAGCTTGTTTTAGTAATAAAGGAAAATACCTTTGGGTATCAAATTATAGTATGTTAGGGCCTGAATTTAAACAAGAAGGCTGTGATGATTGTGCTGGTGAAGGATTTGATCCGAGTTTTGTATATAAAATTAATACATTAACTTACGAAATTGAAAATGTAATAAAAGTTGGAGCAGTACCTAAATATTTAGCTCTTAATGAAAAAACTAATTTAATGTTAGTCACAAATTGGTCAAGTTCTAATGTATCTATTATTGATTTAACTACTGAAAAAGAAATAAAAAAAGTAAAAATAGGTAGACATCCAAGAGGTATTGATATAACAAAGGATGGTAGAACTGCCTATATTACAGTTATGGGAGGTAGTGATATTGTTAAGTTAGATTTGCAAACTTATGAAATATCAATAATTAAGTCCGTTGGTAAAGCACCAAGACATATAGTATTAAGTAAAAAGGATGATTTTTTGTATTGCACAATTAATTTGACAAACCAAATATTAAAACTCAATTTAGCTACTAATGAAAGAACTTATTGTAAAGTGAAATCTGCACCAAGAACTATGGTGTTGTCGGATAATCAAAAATATATTTATGTTGTTAATTACTTTACGGATAGTTTTCAGAAGGTAGAGGCTGAAACAATGACTGTAGTTGAAACAAAAAACACTGGTCATCATCCAATAGGTATTTCAGCAAATTGGGAAACGTCTGAAGTTTGGGTAGCTTGTTATTCAGGAGTTATTCAAGTTTTTAAAGATGTTGAGTTAGAAAATCTTGTTATTGAAGCGAAAAAAATAGGGCTTAAGTCAATTGATAGATTAAAACAAATACCACAGTATAGCTTTATCGATATTGTAAATTACAACGAGACAAAACAAAGTAAATTAAATGATGTGTTAGAATTGGGAAATACACTCATTGATCTTGAAAATGAGGCAGAATTAAAGTTGGAAATTGAAACTAAACTTAAAGAAAATAGTACTTTGAATACTGGTTGTAAATACCATTTAATAATTGGTAGTTTTGGTGTAGCATCTAATGCAATGGGTTTACTTTCAAAAATGAAATCTAAAGGCTATCCATCAAAAATAATTCCGTCAAAAAACGGAAAAATGTCAATGGTTTCAGTAAAATGTTTCAATACGATTCAAGAAGTAAGTCAGTCAAAAATACTAATAGAGATTAATCAAAAAGGATGGGTTTATATTAAATAATTTTACCTAACCTTCATTAAAGCATCAATGACATCAATAATTGATTGATATGTATTTTTCTTTACTTTTTTGAATTTTGAAATAGGTAAATACTTAACCTTTGTAATTCCTTCTTCACCTTGAGGTGTTAATTTAGATTGTTTTTTTCCTTCATTTAACCAATACCAATATGTTTTTTTTAGATAAAGCTTTCCATTCATCTCATAAGTGTGCCATGTATTAATTAAATGTTGTTTGATTTTAGGTTTAATTAAGCCACATTCTTCTTCTATTTCACGTACAGTTGCTTTTTTGACACTTTCGTTTTTTTCAATTTTCCCTTTAGGAATATCCCATTTACCATTACGTTTAATAAATAAAAAGTTATCATCTTTTTCGACTAAACCGCCAGCGGCTTCAATGTATTTATAATCCTTAAATACCTTCCAGAATTTATTATCATTTTTAATTTCAACAATAATTCCGTCCATATTTGAACCTAATAACCAATTTATATTTTTCCAAATTTCTTTTTTAGATAAATAATTGTGTTTAAAATTTGGATTTATTTTGAATATAACCGCTTTATTATCGATAAAAACTTTATACATTTGTGTCATGATATTAAATAATGATAAGGCGTTAAAGGTAGCAGAATTTTTGTTACAAATCAAGGCTGTAAAACTACAACCTAATAATCCTTTCCAATGGTCAAGTGGATGGAACTCTCCGATCTATTGCGATAATAGAAAAGTGTTATCTTATCCAAAGGTTAGAACCTATGTTAGACAAACGTTTGTAGGTGCAATAACTGAAAGATACGGTATGCCAGATATGATTGCTGGTGTTGCAACTGGAGGAATTGCAATAGGTGCATTAATTGCAGAAGAAATGGGGATACCTTTTATTTATGTACGTTCGTCTGCGAAAGCGCACGGTATGCAAAATCAAATTGAAGGCGCTTATGAAAAAGGACAAAATGTAGTTGTTATTGAAGATTTAATTTCAACAGGTGGTTCAAGTATTAAAGCAATTGAAGCTTTAAGAGAGGGAGGACTTGAAATTAAGGGATTAGCTGCAATCTTTACTTATGGTTTTGATCTTGCAATTAAAAACTTTAAGGATGCAAATTGTGATTTTATTACATTGTCTAATTATGATTTATTAATAGAACAAGCCGTTACTGATAATTATGTAACTGCTGAAGATGTAGAGTCTTTATCAAACTGGAAAACTAACCCTGAAAACTGGAATAAATAATGTCAACCAAAATAGAAAGTAAACATGTTGAAATAAACAAATCAGTACAAGAGGTATTTGATTTTGTAAAGGATTTCAATAATATTGAACAAGTATTACCTAAAGATAAAATTTCAGATTGGAAATCTGATTTTGATCAATGTTCATTTAAAATACAAAATGCAGCAGTAATTCCTTTAGTTAAAGAGTCTGTAATTGAGCCTAATACAATAAATATTGTAAGTGGTGAAAAAACACCTTTTCCTTTTACACTAAAGATTACATTTAATGCACTTGCAACTGATAAAACAGAAGTGTTTTTAAATTTTGATGGTGAAATTAATGCATTTTTAAAAATGATGGTTGTAAAACCGTTAAATAGTTTGTTTAATTTTATGGCAGCTGAATTAAAAACTGTTTGCGAAAAATAATTAATAACTAGAACTAAGAAAAAGCTACATTTTATGTAGCTTTTTTTGTTTAAATAAATTATGGAACATAATATTCAAATTAACAAAACAGCAAAGTATGTAACTTATGGAAATCCTGTAACTGCAAAGACTATACTGTTTGCTTTACATGGGTATGGACAGTTAGCAAAATTTTTTATAAGAAAATTTAATATGCTTAATGAAAATGATTATTTTGTTGTAGTACCTGAAGGGTTGCATAGATTTTATTTAAATGGATCATCTGGAAGAGTAGGTGCATCATGGATGACAAAAGAGGAAAGACAATCTGACATAGATGATTATATAGGTTATTTAGATTTGCTTTTTGAAGAGATAGATGCTACGTATAGTTTTGAGAATAAAACCCTCTTAGGATTCTCTCAGGGAGGAGCAACAGCTTCAAGATGGCATAGTTTAGGTAAATTTAAGGCAGATAAATTTTTGCTTTGGGCTTCTGTCTTCCCAAATGACATGAGTTTAGAGTTTTCTAATAGGTTCCAAGAGTCAGATAATTATTTTGTTTTAGGTAATGAAGATGAGTACTTATCTTTTGAACAAGGGGAACTTTGTGTGGATAAATTGAATCAATCAACTCTTGAATTTCAATTTGTTAAATTTTCTGGGAAACACAATATTGATACGAAAACTTTGTTAAATTTGGTGTATTGAAACATTTGTTATTAATATCGCTATTATTTTTGACTAGCTTTATGTCGTATGCCCAATATGATATAAATGAGATTGAAAAAACTGAAGATGTTGAATATTCAAAGTTTAATTGGTCGTCAATTAAGGACGATATATATGTAGGTGGTGATGTAAATGCAACTATAGGTAATGTAGCATTTATTTATTTTGCCCCATTTATAGGGTATGAATTTATACCTAATTTTTCAGCTGGTATTTCTGGAATGATAAGATATTTGAGTTATGGTAATGGAAGTGGAGAATTTTCAAAAGGAGCAGGCGTATTTATACGTTATAAACCAAAAATCCCTTTAGTTATAGAAAGTAGTTTTAATATATACTCAACAAGTTTTAACGGTTTTACTCAAGAACCTTTAGGGACTCACTCTTGGATGTTAGGAGGTGGGTATACGTATTCAATAGGTAAGCGTTCGTATTCTCAAATAATGGTTCAATATGATTTATTAAATAATAATTATGTGCCGGAGAATATATTGTTACAATTTTCTAGTGGATCTAAATTGTATTATAAGTTTGGAATTGTTTATTATTTGAGTGATTAATTAGCAATTAAGTGATGTCATCATACATCTTGCACTTCCGCCACCAATTTTTTCAATTAGGGGAATATTGACAGTCACAATTCTACTTTGTTCACTAATTTTCATTTTTTGTTCGGTACTTAAACTTGACTCAGCAGTTGAACTTAAAATAAATAAAGATTCGTTGTCTTGATTAAAAACCTCTAAAGAGTTTCCTGAGAATTTATTAAGTTGGTCAAAATTGATTTCAATTATCTTTTTACCAGACTGTTCTAATGACAATTTTATCATACTTCTATCTAAAGGATCATTGATAGATTCTAAACATACAATTGCAAAGTGTTTGGTAATACTCATCATAACGTTTGTATGGTAAATGCTTTTTCCATCAAGATTTTCAGCATTAAATACAAAGCCTTGATAACCAATTAAACGACAGAGTTCATTAAAAACAGTTTCATTAGTTCGCTCTGATAAACAGGCATAAGCTATTTTGTTATCATAATCAAAAACGACAGAACCAGTACCTTCTAAGTAGTGTTCTTTAGATTCAAAATACGATAAATCAATAAATTCTGAGATGTTATATTTTTCAACAATTTTATTAACTAAATCAACTCTTTTTTCTTTTCTTCTTATCTCTGAAAATATTGGATAAATAATAAGTTTCCCATCAGGAAAAGTAGAAATCCAATTGTTCATAAAAACAGAATCAGGAAGTTTCTCAACTTTATCATTAAATACTTCAATATTAATTTTATTATTTTTAAGTGTCTCAACCATTGAATTAAATTCCTCAATAGCTTTTTCTTTGATAATGATTTTAGATTCTTTGGTCTTGTTTTGAAATGAGTTTGTACTTTTGGTTTCAAAGTTATAACCAAAATTATTTGGTTTAAGCATTAAAAAATTATGTGGAAAATTCATAAAATAATTTCAAATAGATATATAATAATTTTTACGAGTCTATTTTTTTTTAGTTGCAATAATCAAGATGTAACTGAACTTAAAATAGATGATTCGATAATTGACACGGTATTAATTAAAGAGTTTAAAACGGTTAAGGAAGTATGTATTGGAGAGTTGGAAAGTGTTTTGATTAATAATAAGTTAATTGATATTCAAAGTATAGATTCAACTATTCTTATAGATGTCAGATATTCTACACTTAATAACTTTATGAAAGAAGATGTTTATGGAGATTTAGAAAAAATCTATTTACAAAAGACAGTTGCAATTGATTTGAAAAAATGTAATGATTATCTAAAAACAATCGATTCGACATTGATACTGTTAGTTTATGACGGTGTAAGGCCAAGAAGTGTTCAACAAAAAATGTGGAATAGTCTAGATATGCCAATCAATGAAAAGATAAAATTTGTATCAAACCCTAAAAATGGATCAATTCATAATTATGGATGTGCTGTTGACCTGACAATTGCATATTTAAATGGAGATACTTTAGATATGGGAGCTGGGTATGATGATATTAGAAAAATTGCATATCCAAGACATGAAGCAAAATTTTTAAAAAATGGAACACTAACTTTACAGCAAGTTGAAAACAGAAAATTATTACGAAAAGTGATGAAAAATGGAGGGTTTTATAATATTGAAACGGAATGGTGGCATTTTAATAGATATAATAGAAGTACAGCTAAATCCTTATTTAATATCATTGAATAATTTTAAATAACTAAAGACTGTTAATAATTCCAATGAAGAAATGGTTTTATGAATTGATATTATATTTAAATTTGTCTTGTGAAGAAAGTATATAAAATAGTAAAAAATAAATATGTTATTTCAACAGCATTAGTGTTGTTCTATATTTTATTGCTTCATAATACAGATCTAGCTTCTTTGAATAAGAGAAAAGATAGAGTAGAGGGCTTGCAACTTGAAATGAGCCAAAAGAGAAAAGAAATTAAAGAATTAAAAGTTTCACTTCACGAAATTGAAAATGTCAATTCATTAGAAAAATTCGCAAGAGAAAAATATTACTTCAAAAGAAATGATGAAGATATCTTTATATTATCAGACAAGTAATAACGGTAATTAGAGTTAATAAAAGTTGTTAATTATTACTGTATTATCCTAATAATTATATATTTTCGCAATAAATAGATAACATCAAATGAAAAACATCATAACTGCATTAGCGCTTACAATTGGATTTACATCTTTTTCTCAAGTAGAATTGTTAAATGAAAATTTTACAACAGGAATACCATCTGCTTGGTCAGTGATAAATACAGACAATAATACACCAGGTTTAGCTCAGTATACTGATGCATGGATTGGATTAACGTCTGTTTTTGATACGTGTGCAGCAAGTACTTCATATTATGTAGATGGTAACGGTGATGAAGATATAACTGCTACTGCTGCAGATTATTTAATTACACCACAAGTCAGTTTATTAACGTTTGGTAATATTTTAACTTGGGATGCTAAATCACTTGATGGCTCTTTTCCTGATGGCTATTTAGTATTATTATCAACTACTGATAATTTAGCATCAAGTTTTACGGATACTTTAAAATCAGTAACTGCAGAATCTCCTTATTGGACAACTTATTCAGTTGATATGGCTGCAAAAGGATACGTTAATCAAGACGTTTACATTGCTTTTTTAAACAATACAACTAATGGTTATGTTTTACAAATTGATAATGTAAAAATTACAGCTGATGATCCTGTATCAACAATAGAACAGGACATAACTATTTCAGTTTATCCAAATCCATTTAATAATGAATTAAATTTTGAAACGCAAGGGTTTGAAAATGTATCTGTTTATAATATGTTGGGTGAATTAATTCTTGAGTCTAAAGCATCTAAAGTATTAACATCTGATCTTAAACAAGGACAGTATGTTGCAGTTGTTAAATCAAGTAATTCAGTAGTGAAGATTAAAATTGTTAAGTAGTCAATTTTAAGATTAGAAACTATTATGTCTAAAATTTGAGGCTTACTTTCATTGTATTCTGAATTTTTCTAATTGTTTTTATGCGCCTTGTCTAATCGTTTTCGAATGATAGTATTTATGGTGCCGTGAGTAAATGTTATTAAACCTCCAATAATTAAAATAAATGGGTACCAAAATATTCTGTTGTAATTTAAACCAATAAGAAGCCAAATGGTACCAAAAATAAGAAGTAAAACACCTGTTATAATTCCATTTCTTAAACCATATTTTTCAAGGCCAAAGGTAAAGTCTTTGGGGTAAGATCTCAATCGCGCTTCTTCACGGTAATTTTGTTCTTGTAAAATAGCTACTGAATCTTTTTTATAATCTTTACATGTATGTCTAAATTTAGGAATATCATTAGTCAGATTACAGATAATACCCTTTTTTGGAGAAAAAGTTCTATTCAAACATATTTTACAAAATTTTAATTGATCACTTCTATCCATTTAGAATTACTTCATTAATTCAGTTATAATTTTCTCTAAAGAATACCCTTCAGCTTCAGCTTTATAATTTCGTACAATTCGGTGTCTCAAAATTGGATAAGCAACTGCTTTTACATCTTCAATATCTGGAGAATATTTACCATTAATAGCAGCATAACATTTAGCACCAATAATTAAATATTGTGAAGCTCTTGGTCCTGCTCCCCATTCTAAATATTTTTCAGTTAAAGCGTGAGTATGTGGTGTGTTTTTTCTTGTTTTAGAAACTAACTTAACTGCATATTCATAAACATTGTCAGGTACAGGAATTCTTCTTACTAGGTTTTGGAAGTAAAGTATTTCCTCACCATTAATAATTGGTTTTAAGTCTACTTTTTTATTTGTTGTGGTACTTTTAACAATGTTTATTTCTTCTTCAAAAGTTGGATAATCTACCCAAATGTTAAACATAAATCTATCCAATTGAGCTTCAGGTAAAGGGTACGTTCCTTCTTGCTCAATAGGGTTTTGAGTGGCTAATACAAAAAAGGGCTTATCTAACTCATATTTGACACCGCCAGTCGTTACTGTTTTTTCTTGCATAGCTTCTAATAGAGCGGCTTGTGTTTTAGGAGGTGTTCTGTTGATTTCATCAGCTAATATTATATTAGAAAAGATAGGACCTTTTATGAATTTAAAATTTCTATTCTCATCTAAAATTTCAGAACCAATAATGTCAGAAGGCATTAAATCAGGCGTAAATTGAATTCTTTTAAAATTTAAACCTAAAGAATCTGCAATAGTTTGAATTAATAATGTTTTTGCTAAACCAGGTACACCTACTAACAAACTGTGGCCATTACTAAAAATTGACATTAACACTTGTTGAACTACTTTATCTTGTCCAACAATTACTTTGTGGATTTCGGATTTTAGTTCAGTATATTTTTTAGTTAATAAATCAATTCCTTCTTTGTCAGTAATGTTGTGCATATGTAATGTGTTTAAAGTCAAAAATAATAATTTTAATATGATATTTTACAATCCTGTTAATATATCTTTTGCATTTGTATTTTTACGCGCTTTTTTACCAGCTAAAGCAAATCCAAAAACAGCACCAACTACACCTCCAATTATATGAGACGTGTGTGAAATGTTATCAGTGTTAAATGATCCAATGACTTCTTTTCCTATAAAAATAATAACAATTAATATAAATGTAATAGGTATTTCTTTATTTTTAATGTTGACCATTGAAGTTAAAATAATTAGCATAAATACAATACCACTTGCACCAAGTAAGCCACTGTCAAAAAATAACAAATGTAAAATAGCTGTTAATAAAGCTGTGGTTAACATCATGATAAGTAATAGTTTAGCGCCGTATTGTTTTTCTATAACTGGGCCTATTAATAAAATAAAGGATAAGTTACCTATCAAATGGTCAATACTGTCGTGCCCTAAAGTGTGAGAAAGTAATTTAAAGTAATCTAAAAACCGTGAACTATTAAAGTTGGGTGTTAGTATAAAACTAGATTGAAACAGGCCTAGGTAACCTGTAAATATGTATATTACAATACAAATAAAGGAAAAAGATAAAATAAGTGGAGAATTAAAAGTGATTTTCATAAATTTGTTTTTTTGTAAAACTACTCATTAATGACAAAATATATTTTATTGACAGTACTATTTTTAGGAAGCACCTTCTTTTCTGTTGCGCAAATTACCAATCCAAACACACCTAAGCCAGATGAGGTAAAGCCTAAAAAAAAGAAAAATAATAAACTCATATCTGAAAAAGTAAAGCATGATTCAATAGACGTAAGTACTTACTATTTAACGATTGGTTATGTTAATTCGTTTAGAAAATTTGAAGACAAAAGTCCATTTGGTTCTTATTCGAAAAGAGAAATAGAAATGCCAATACACACTTATGGCGTTGGATTTGGAACTTATATAGATTTAGCTGAAAATTTAGAATTGGAATTTGGGGTAAGCTATGTGTTACAAGGAGAGCAATATAATTTTAATGATTCATTAAGTGATTCAACCTTTCACTACAAAAAACAATATAGACATTTTGGGATTCCTTTAAGGTTAAAGTATAATTTCGGAAAAAATAATTTAAAAGGATTTGTATCTGGAGGAGTTATTCCTTCAAGTATATTGTCATACAAATATGAAAGTGATTACACTACATCAGAAGGGAAAACACATAATAATGATACAGAATCTAAAACAAATACTTTGGCAGCATTTAATGTTGCAGTTTCACTTGGTGTAGGCGTGTCTTATCAATTAAATACTATTGGGTTTATGATTGTGCCAGAATATAGATATAACCTATTAAATACCTTTGATGGCGTTTTTATTGAACATAACTTATGGTCTTGGGGTGTTAACTTTGGAATGACGTTGAAATTATAATCATTTTGAACATTATTACTTAGTACTTTACAAGTACCCAAATAATAATAAACGCCACAAATAAACTCATTATAATATTCATTAGGCCAAAATAAAATAAACCATCTTTAAATAGAGTAATAGTTTCTAAACTAAATGTTGAAAACGTTGAGAAACCTCCACAAAATCCAATAATTAAAAAGTATTTTATAAAATTGTTACTATCAATTTTATCTTTAAGAAAAAATACAGTTAGTCCTAAAAGTAAAGTGGCTAAAATATTAGCGGTAAATGTTCCTGCAGGGAATTTTGAAACGTGAAAATTAGAAATTAATTTCCCAATGCCAAAGCGACTTAAACTGCCTAGGCCACCACCTAAAAATACTAAACTAGCTATGTAAAAACTATTCATTTTGTTTTTTTAATAAAAATGGATTCAATATTTTATAGACTGTAAAGCCAATAGTAAGCCCTAAAAGTCCACCACAAAACACATCTAAAGGATAATGAACACCCAAGTAAACTCTACTGTATGCGATTAAACCAGCCCAAATAAAAAGCAATGACCACTTTGATGAGTTAGATTTGAAAATGAAAAATAAGTAAGTCGCTAGTGCAAAAAAGTTAGCAGAATGTGAAGATACAAAACCATATAGACCGCCTTTGTAATAGTCGCCGTTTGACTTTAGATACATATGAATTTGATCTTGAATGTCTAAATTGTGAGTTGGTCTAAGTCTTAAAAATACGTCTTTAAAGCCCATCACAGAAATTCGATCTGCTAATAAAAAACAAAGACCAATACCAATACCAAAAAACAATAATGATTTTAGGGTCAATGTACGATAAGCTATAAATATCAAGAATATAAATAGCGGTATCCAAATCAGTTGATGACTAATTTGCCACATCACTTCATCTAAAAATGGTGTGTTTAAACTATTTATAAATAGTAAGAGTTCTTGGTCTAATTGGTCTATTTTTTCAAACATAATAATACGGTAAATGTAATTAAATTTTAGAAGTAATATTAGTCTCATCTAAAATTAGATGAAAAGCTAAGGTGAATTTGAAGATTTGATATTGAAATTAGTTAAATAAAAGGCAAAAAAAATGTGTTTCAGTAAAACTAAAACACATCTTTTAATAGTATATAGTTTGAGTAAATTAACTATTCATGTTAACAAACATTTCTTCATTAGATTTTGAATCTTCCATTTGATCTTTTACAAAACTCATAGCTTCAACAGGGTTCATATCAGCAAGCATTTTTCTTAAAATCCAAACACGAGACAATTCCTCTTTCCCCATTAATAAATCTTCACGTCTAGTTCCTGAAGACGTAATGTCAATAGCAGGATAAATACGTTTGTTAGCAATTTTTCTATCCAATTGTAACTCCATATTACCAGTACCTTTGAACTCTTCAAAAATAACTTCATCCATTTTAGAACCAGTCTCAGTTAAGGCAGTAGCTAAAATAGTTAATGACCCTCCATTTTCAATTTTACGAGCAGCACCAAAGAAACGTTTTGGTTTGTGTAATGCATTAGAATCAACTCCACCTGATAATACTTTACCTGACGCAGGTTGAACCGTATTATAAGCTCTTGCTAATCTAGTAATAGAATCTAATAAAATAACCACATCATGACCAGATTCAACCATTCTTTTAGATTTCTCAAGAACAATATTCGCTAATTTAACATGTTTATCTGCTGGTTCATCAAAAGTAGAAGCAACAACCTCTGCATTTACCGAACGTGCCATATCAGTTACTTCTTCAGGTCTTTCGTCAATTAATAATACAATTAAGTAAACTTCTGGGTGATTAGCTGCAATTGCATTGGCAACATCCTTTAATAAAACAGTTTTACCAGTTTTGGGTTGTGCTACAATCATTCCCCTTTGTCCTTTTCCAATAGGTGCAAACATGTCCATTACTCTTGTAGACATTGTTTCACTTTTATGACCAGTTAATTTTAATTTCTCATCTGGAAATAAAGGCGTTAAATATTCAAAAGGAATTCTATCTCTAACTAATCCTGGATCACGACCATTAATGCTGTGTATTTTAATTAAAGGGAAATATTTTTCACCTTCTTTTGGCGGTCTAACCATACCGGCAATTGTATCACCAGTTTTTAAACCATATAATTTTACTTGATGATGAGGTACATAAACATCATCTGGTGAAGCTTGGTAATTATAATCTGAAGATCTTAAAAAACCGTAACCATCTTGCATCATATCTAAAACACCCTCTGAATGAATAATATCATCAAAGTTAAATCCGTAATAGTCTTCTTGCTTTTGTTTTTTGTGATTCGTTTTTTTGTTGGGCTGCTTACTGTTACTATTCGTACTAGAACTACTGTTGTTGTTGTTGTTGTTGTTGTTGTTGTTGTTGTTGTTGTTGTTGTTAGCTCTTTTTCCTTTAAAATTAGGATTGTTGCGGTTAGCCTTTTCGTTATCGTGTCTTTTTCTAGCTACTTTTTGTTCTTCAGTTTCCTCTTCTTTTAAAGGTTCTTCTGTAGTAGTGTTTTCTTTAGAAGTCGTTTTTGACTTTGTATCCTCCGAATTAGCAGACTCTACTTTAGAGTCTTCATTTTTAGAAGGTTTTGAATTAGTATCGTCTGTTTTTAAACGTTTTCTTATTTGTTTTTCTTTAGGTG
>Ga0307999_1000011_pt1 | contig 47614 bp, 78 predicted proteins | sample Neamet1_FD_203158 | JGI IMG/M metagenome (GOLD analysis project Ga0307999, IMG submission 203158) | Marine microbial communities from water near the shore, Antarctic Ocean - #1 | ecosystem: Environmental > Aquatic > Marine > Unclassified | place: Southern Ocean | collected 2014-06-04 | reverse complement strand
ATTAAATTGTCAACTTTTATATCAAATTTTTCAAGTTCAGATTTGTGATCCTGAAGGTATTTAATTTTATGGTGATAATCCGGAAGGGATTGAAAGTGTGAATAAATTACTGATAGTTTAGTTAATGTCATTATGTATTACTCCATTTTAATAGTATTATTATACCATGCTTTTAAGCAAATGTACACTAAAAAATTAATTAAATACATAACATGTTAACTAGTCGAGATATTCTACACCTGTATAAAATGGAATACCAAGATTTTTTATCTTGTCACTTCCACCTAAGTCTGGTAAGTCTATTGCGCATGCAACAGCAGATATGTTGCCGCCTAGCTCTTTAACCATTTCAATAGCTGCTATGACTGTTCCGCCTGTAGCCATTAAGTCATCAATGATAATAATGTCATCATCGGTCTTTATAGTATCTTTTTGTAATTCTAATGTAGAATTGCCGTATTCAAGTTGTAAATTTTTTTTAATAGTTTCTCCAGGTAACTTACCTTTTTTACGGCATAACACTAAATTAAGATTGTTTCTATCAGCAATAATACTACCGAATATAAACCCTCTTGCATCTAATGCTAATATCTTTGGTATAGAGTTACACATATGGAATACGAGTTGTTTTTCCATTAAGTCACATGCTAATTTTAATCCATTGCTATTACACAGACTTGATATGTCTTTAAAGTCTACACCAGCAACTGGAAAGTCTTTGTAACTTTTAATATAATGTTTAATTTTCATTAATAACTCTGTGCTAATCTGTTCATTAAGTATTGCCTACTTTCGATAGGTTTGTATTGATCAAGTTTAATCTTAGATAAATTTTGTACTATTGTTCCAGGTTCTGGATCAACAAAGTGTGCCATACTATATCTTGGTGTATGTATATGACTATTAACTACTCTGTGTTTTGTACTTACAAAATAATCGTTAGTCCAACGCTGTAGTAAGTCGCCAATATTAACAACTACTCCATCATTTGCATACGGGACCGGGTGCCATGTTTTTTGTAGGTCTTGGACTTGGAGCCCAGGAACATCATTAATTTGCCAAAGTAAAGTAATAGTACCATAGTCACTATGTTCTCCTATTCTCATTTGTTTATTTTCTAATGGACCATCATATGCAGGATAATGTATAACTCGAGTTGTGTTATACGGTTTTATATGTGCTTTAGTTAATAATGATCCTGTATCTAAAATCTCATCAAACTTTTCTAATATTTTTAATGTAAGTCTATCTGCAATATCAATAGTCTGTAATGCTGTTGCTTTAAATCCGTTTAAAGTAGGCCATAATTCACTAGGCATTCTACTATTATTATAATTAAAGCTTTCTTTCATATCTTTTGGCGCGTCTGGATCTACATTTTCTGCGCCCATAACTGTATAACCTAGATTGTTTTCAGCTTGATATTTGTATTCGTTTTTCTTTTCTAAATCTTGCTTAAAGAATTCTTTCATTAAATCAAACCAAACATTCATTGTGGTTTGATCTTTATTTTGTAGTGTGTTAGTGAAAACTGCAAAGCCTACAGTCGTATAAGCTTTGCGTATTTTTTCCAGTACATTCGGACCTTTAAAATCAATTACTGGAATCATTTTTAATTACCAGGTACTTTAGCATCGATGCCTTCAACATAGTACATCATACTATTTAGATGTGCATCATCAGCAATTTCGCCGTCTTTTAATTGTAACTTGCCATTGTTGTCTTTGATAGGTCCAGTAAAAGCATAGTACTTGCCATTCTTAATACTTTCTTTTATCTTAGCAGCATGTGCTTCAACGTCTGCAGGCATATTTGCAAACGGTGCCATTTCAACAGTGCCATCAATCATACCACCAAAGTAGTCTCCTGACTTCCATGTACCGTCTAATACTGCTTGTACTCTTGCAATATAGTAAGGTGACCAGTTGTCAATAGTTGCAGTTAACTGAGCTTTAGGAGCAAATTTCATTTGATCTGATGCTTGTCCAAATCCAAATTTACCTAATTTTTCTGCAACTTGTAATGGTGAAGGTGAATCTGTATGTTGAGCAACCATATCACAACCTTGTGCAATTAAAACTTTTGCAGCTTCGCCTTCTTTAACAGGATTGTACCAAGTGTTTACCCAAATAATATCGATATCAACATCTGGATTTACGCTCTTAGCACCTAAGTAATATGTATTAATTTCTCTGATAACTTCAGGAATAGGAAATGCACCAACATAACAAATCTTATTAGTTTTAGTCATCATGCCAGCAATAACACCTTGTACATGTCTTGCTTGATATAATCTTAATCCATAAGTTGATAAGTTAGGTCCTTGTTTGTATCCTGTAGCATGTTCAAATTTTACATTTGGAAATTCTTTTGCAACTTTTACCATACTATTCATGTAACCAAAAGAAGTTGCGAATATAATATCCATACCTTCCATAGCCATTGACCGCATAACTCTTTCTGCATCTGGACCTTCTGATACAGATTCAATGTATTTAGTTTTGACTTTATCTCCAAAATGTTTTTCAACATCTTGTCTTCCAATGTCGTGTCTATATGTCCATCCATGATCGCCAGTAGGGCCAACATAGATAAATCCAATTTTAATTTTTTCAGCTGAAAAAGCCGAAAAACAGAACAAAGATGCCAGTGTCGCCACTGCCGCGATGGTCTTCATATTCATAATTATCTCCTGTTAACGTACTCTAGAAATAGAGCCGTTTGGTTTTGCTAGGAATGCTTCAAAGGAAACATCCGGATAGTCTTTTTGTAATGAATTGAACATTTTTAAATTTGACATAGCATCATCAAATAATCTTATTCTTTTGTATATTTTTTGATCTAAATATTTTTTAAAAATGACTTTCTTGTTATCTGCTGCTGGACCAGTTCCAAGATTGCCAGCACGTTCAACATAGATTTTATCTATGTCAATTCCTTGATTTCTAAATGTATCTAGAAATGTTTTCTTATTATCAAAGTTAGGTCTAGCTGTTACAATAATAACTTTTGATCCTGCCTTTGTAGCATTCTTAAGTATCATCTTAACTTTGTTAATCATTCTTGCTATTGGTGTGGAAGTCTTTTGAAAAACTTCAGCATTTTTAAATTCACCAAAATCGTATTCTTCACCAGATTTTTTCTTATAAGTGTTAAATTCTTGGTTATCAAGCTTCTTGATAATTTTACCGTTTTTAACTATGTGTACTTTTGCTTTAGTAATAAACATAGTTTCATCTATGTCAAATATAGTTAAACCTTTTCCGGCAGCTTCTTCTAAGTATGTTTTAAAATTTTTCATTATAGTTATATTATACCATAGTTTTATTGAAAAGTAAAGGACTTTTTAATATTTTATTGTATGTAGGGGTACTTTTTCTTTTCTATCTTGTACACCATGCGTTAATCTTGTGTTACCTGCCAATAAGTGTTTATGACCAGATTTAATATGGTGTAAGATAATAGGTTTAGTCATTGGTTTCTTATGAGCGTTATCGTATTGACTAGAAACTCTATTAGCTTTAGCTTTTTCAATTTCTGGATTTCCAAGTATACCTTTTTTATTGTTAACATCGGTATTTCCCATCTTGTGCAGATTCGAATCTGAATGATGAATGTGAGTTGTAGTTGCACTCTTCATTGCTTTATGAAAGTTTGCTGGAGTAGATAGGTGTTTAAGCTGTTTATGAACATGTTGAGGAAACGCAGTCTTAGGAGCTTGCATCTGAGTATGAACTTCATCATGTTCATCAGTGTGATGTGGATTAATCCATTTCTCATTAATATTTAAATAAGTTTTAAATTTTTCCATATTAACCTCTATAAATTACATTTATATGATCTTCAAACTGTTCAACTTTTTCTAGTCTATTAGGCCAAAGGATATATTCTTTTTCTGGATTCTTTTTAAGATTATTAAGCAAAGGAATGATAGCATTATATAATTTATCGAGTGTATCTTGTGCAGATGTTGCCATCTGTTCAGCATCATTTACAGAGTTTTGCGTCTTCTTTACTACATCTAACTCATCTTCAGTTACAGCAGTAAATCCAAAATCAAAATCTAAATCAGACATTATGCTAAGGCTTTCATTCTTTTAACAAGTCTACCAGCTCTATTAGGAACTTGTCTATACCATGCAGAGTCTATCATTTCGTCTGCAGCTTTATTCCAATCTTGAGAATCAACACCAGCTTTCATACCTTTAAATTTTGAAAGCCTAGGTCTTCCCATGTTAAACATCATGTTTGCTATAATCATTTGACATTCTTCTGGCAAGACATTAAAATCGTTATATAATCGCTCACAATCTGCGAGCACGGTTTGTACGTCGTTATTAAAGGCTTCGATGACTCTGTCTTTTGAAATAGTTGTTCCAATTTCTTGTCCATGCTCTGGATCTGAATCGATAACAAGATGACCAATACCAAAAGTAGCGTAGCCAAGATGATCATTGTATATTTCATGTTTAACACCTTCATCCAATTCAAGTTCTTTTCTTAAGTTTTCTATATTCATATTATAACCTCCTTGTAAAATACTATTTATAATAAAAAAGGCGGGCACTGCCCACCTAATTTATTTTGATATCTTACAATATTACTTTGTTTTATATTCTTCAGTAGTTTTTTCATTTAATTGCATAATGATATGCTTTAAATCTTCGTCTCTTCCATAGAAACCAAGCTGTTGAAGTTGTCTTGCTACTTCTGCATTCGCGGCCATTTGTCTACCTTTTATGATAGATTTAATTGTATTTTTGAATGAGCTAGCAATATATTCACATACTTGACATGTGATGTTGTAAGTTGTAGTTAAAGTTGTCATTTACTTTTCCTCGTTAATTAATTGAAATTTTACGAGGTCGCTTCTCTTCTGGTAGGACTACCTTTAATTGAACAGATAGTATGCCGTCCTGAATGTCAGCACCATTTACTTCCGTATATTCGGACAGTCTAAATGATCTTGAAAACTTTCGAGCACTAATACCTTTATGGACATACGCGTCTTGTTCTCTACGCTTAGGTCTATTACCAATAATGTTCATAACGTGGTCTTTTACTTCAATATCGATATGTTCTTTTTTGAATCCGGCTACTGCCATCTCAATTTCATATTTCATATTGTCGTGTTTAACTACATTATATGGTGGGTATGTATCTTTCGCGTGGCTATGAATATTTTCTAGCTGGTCGAAAATGTGATCGAATCCCAAAAAAGCGTTTCTTGGGTATAAAAAGTTCTTAGTCATAATTGCCTCCTATTGACTAGCAAGGTTGTGCGAGACCCGTTTATCGGCGCCTCTATAATAATATATATAGTATCTTTGTTTTTAATTTAAACTAGTAGATGAAAATTTAACAGCTGCCAAATGGAAGTCGTGTTTGCTTTTCCCATGCTTTTTCAAATGCTTCAGAAGTGCGAGGTAAGCGTTCACAGTTGCCCCATAGTCTTTTAATATAACTATTAACTGTGCGGTCTATGTCTTTCCTACTCCATTGACTTGGTATCAAGTGACCTTTTACAGCATAGAAGATTTCATTTTCATCTTTACTAGTCATTTTGTTCCATTACCAATGTTATATTTTGGACATAATTCCCATTCATCTTTATCTTTAAAAGATATTATTTTAATTTGTCTTAATGGAGCTATAGGTTGTAGTTGTTCTTTATTTACTACAGTTAATAATCCCCAATCACTCATTAATGTTGCTATAGTGTTTCTACGGCCGACATCATTTTCTTCGAGATTGGACTTTTTTCCGTCTAATAAAAAGAGCTCCTTAAAGTGCACGATAAAATATCGTCCTTGCTTATGAAGTATATGGCACGATTGATAAAGCTTATTATCTTTACGTGACGCGACACCTATTCTAGTTAATGTCTCTCTTATTTTAAGAAAATCGTCTGGCTCGTTTAATGTAACCTCTAGCATATTTGCTGGGTTCCATTCTACAATGTTATTTTCTTGTTCCACCTTTTGCCACCTTATTTTTCAATTCATTTATTTGATCAGTGGAAAGTAGAGGTAAAATCTGTCGGGCTTTTTCGTTGCTATAGCCATAATATGTTTTAACCACATCCAAGTCACTAATCTGTTCAGGTTTGAACCATTTAGAAAACCTTTTACGTTTTCTAATTATATTTATAAGAAACGAATATTGAAGGTGGTTATCTAGGTGATGATTACGATTCATCTCATTTGCAGCTAACACTGTATCAGGAAAATATGATAGTTGCCTGTTAATCATGTATGGTAAATATGCTTTTTCAGTAATATCATCTACCATGATATTTTTCTTAGTGTAATTTATTGAGTTCGAGTATTCAAATGGATTCATTGTATATCCTATGCGCTTTTAAGAGGAGCCCAGTTTTCTACTCCACCTACATAATTATCATAATCAATTTCAGCTTCTATGTGGTTTTTAGTGAGCTCTGTTGTTGGCAGTTTATTTAGATGTGTGTTATGCCAATATAATTGTGGTACAGTTCTATGGCCTTTTTGCTTCATAAAATCTTTTGCAAAAAGATCATAGCTTATATTGATTTCTCTATATTGATAACCCCAATCTAACAGTTTCTTTTTTAAAATCTGGCAATAACCACAATCGTCTTGAGTGTATAGTGTTAACTTAATTGAATTGAACATCTGACATTACCTCCGTTAAACATGCCACCACATTAAGTTCATGGTCAGCAACAAATGCATTTTTATATTGATAGTCTGCAAGCAAAAGAACAAGTTGCGGTATTGATTGTGGTGCAACTTTATCTATCATTCTGTCGTAAATAGCTCTAAAAATAGCGCTTGCATCTGTATCTATATTATTAACTACCCAAGATCTCATACCTTTAAAATTTTTATTTTTTAAATGAGAGAACAAATCATCAAAGTTTTTATCTTGAAGGTTAGCTACAACACCTGAATCGATACGGCCATTAATAGAATATCTTTGTAATTCATTTAGCACTCTACGCCAATCAGGTGCAAATTTCATTATAAGTTCAGCTAAAGGTTTGTCGTCATATTCAATTTTTTCATTATCTAAAATAGTTTTACATCTAGCCATAAAGGATTCACACAATTCAATCATAGATTTTTTAGATGTGTTAAATTCATATACACCACATCGTGAATGTAATGGCTCGATAATTCTGTTTTTAAAGTTGCATGTAAGAATAAATCTGCAGTTATTGGAAAACTCTTCTATAAAACCGCGTAACGCTGGTTGTGTAGATTGTGGATTGAGATAGTCGGCTTCATCTAATATAACAACTTTATAACCACCTTGTAATGAAACAGATGATGCAAATTGTTTTATCTTAGTTCTTAACGTATCAATATTACCTTCTTCAGAACCGTTGATAAGAATAAAATCGCAACCGAGCTCATTGCATAGAGCTCGGGCGATTGTGGTCTTACCTAAGCCGGCAGTACCAGTGAACAACATATTAGGAAGTTCACCACCGTCGACTATCTTTTGGAAGGTTAATTTTAAAGATTCAGGTAAGATTGTATCTGCTACAACCTTAGGCCGGTACTTCTCACACCATAGAAACTCAGCACTCATTATTTCTTTGGTTCCGCTTTAGTTTCTTCTTTAGTTTCACTTTTATCATTCATTGCATCTTCTTGCTGAATAGCTTCACTTATTTGAATGATTTGAATGGCTTGGTCTCTTAAGCCACCAATAGTGGAAAGCTCTTCGCCTTTAAATCCACCTCTTTGTGTAACAGCATCAATTACTGCAACAATGCTTCTACTTGCTTTGTTTGCAAGATCTTTTAATTGTTTTATATTATCCGTATCTGACATATTATTATGCTCCGTATGTTGAAGATTTTTCAAGTGCAATCCAATACTTTAAAGGTATTTCTTTATTTTTAAATTGCGTTATTAATTTAGAAGATATTTCTACTTCATAATCACCTGGTAGGATCTTAAGATTAGAAATACTTATGATAAAGTTAAACACAGCGTCTTGTTTAAACTCGCCATCAATGTCAATCGAAAATGCATTTGATGTTGGATTTTTATTCTCAAGAACTGATAAGCTTAATACACCATCTTTTGCTTGTATTGATACTTCGGTGTGACCTAAAGTTGATGCAGCTTTTTTCAATTTGTTTAGTGTATCATTATCTAATACAAACTTAACATCAGCCTCTGGCATAGTAACATCTTTTGTAGGTGCCGTTAATGTTTCTTCGGCAGCATAAAAGTAATTTACTTTAGATCTACCAGATGCATCAGAAACAGTAACAGAGTGATCTTCGAATTTTAAACTAGGAGAATTGACTAATCCTATTACTCCAATAAATTCGTTTAAATCGTATATGCCGAAATCTTTTTCGAAACTTTCGGTAACATCGGCAGTTGCTACTACGTTTCTTGCTTCACTAATAGTTTTAATATTCGATCCAGATTTAATCAATATATTTTGATTAATGCCTGAAAAGTTTCTTAAAACCTGTAAAGTGCTTTCACTTAATTCCATAATTAATAACCTTCCTTTTTGTATTTTATAATAATATTATACCATAGATTTGTGCAAATGTACACAGTTAATTTCATTTAATTTTTTATCTTAGAAAAATTTCTATCTTTTACAAATTCAATCTTGGACTCAAACTTACCATCTAATATGTCTCCTTTATGAGATATAATAAAGGTATTACTATTAGCGTCCATCATGGATAGTATTTTTAATAAGTTTTCAATACCATCATGATCAAGTGATGAATCAAATGTTTCATCAAGTACCAATAGATTAGTTGATACTGAATTTTTCATTTTAGCGATCTGCCTCCATGTAAATAATAAAGATAAATCGATCCTTTGCTTTTCGCCTTCACTAAAAGAATCATAAGTAAAATCATCTCTGTGTCTAGACTTTATTGTTTCATTAAAATTTTCATCTAAGTTGAAAGAAACGAAGAAGTCCAGAGTTTGCAAGAACTGATTAACAAGTTTATTAATAGTAGGCAAATACTGTTTAATAATTTTTGTCTTAATACCAGTATCTCTTAACATTTCAGCAATAACATTGTTATAACCGAACTGTTCGTTTAACTTAAGCTTCTCTTCAAATAAACTTTCTTTATCGCTATTCATAGTTTCTAAGTCGTTACGTGCACCAGTTAGATCAGCCGATACTTCACTTTCTAAATACTTTTGTAACTCATCGTTGTTTTGATTTACTGAAACGATCTCTCTATTATTTGCATTAATAGTATCTGTTTTTTCTTTTACGTCTTTAATGATTTCTTCTAATGCTAATATGTTTGTGTCAATAGAATTACCATTAACTTCTACTGTATTTAGAGATGATTGGACTTTTTGAGCTTCACTTCTTGTTTCTGAAATAAGTTTATCTTTGTTAGCTATAGGCTGATCACATGTAGGACACTCATCATTCTTTTCTAGAAACATACCACGTTTTGCAACTGATTTCATTTCTTGTTTTATAGTAGCAATTTCACCTATAACTTTATTCTTTTGTGTTTGTAGTTTTTTTAGTTCATCAATTGCTGTACTAGATTCGAGTGCTAAACTCAATTCACTATTTTGTATTTGAAGTTTCTTTATTCTTTCTCTTGCAGTTGCAATTTGATTTTCATATTTGTTTCTATTCTCTTTGGTAAGAGCAGCGATATCTCTAATATATTTTGCTTGCTGTTCTATTTTACTTTTTACGATATTAGTATCATTACTTATTCTAGTAATGCTTTCTTTTAATATAGAATTTCTTTCTCTTATAATAAGATTCATCTTAGAAAAAATATTAATATCTAGGAGATCTTCAATAACATTCCTACGATGGCCTGCATTCAGTTGCATAAAAGGTATGAAAGAAGATGAACCTAAGACAACTACTTGATGAAAACTTTTATGATTAAGTTTTAATATATTTTGCTCAAGGATCTTCTGATATTCTAATGAATGAGAAGATTGGTTGATCATAGCACCATCTTTCCATATTTCAAATATGTTTGGCTTTATGCCTCTTATGATTTTAAACTGTGCTGCACCTACTGAAAACTCTACTTCAACTACTGCTTGCTTTTGATTTATAGAATTAACTAATTGGTTCTTCATAATTTTACGATGAGGTTTGCCAAACAATGCAAACGATATAGCATCTAACATGGTTGATTTACCAGCACCATTATGACCAACAATAAGTGTTGACTTATCTTTATTCAAAGGTATCTCAGTGAAAGAATTTCCAGAAGATAAAAAGTTCTTATATTTTATAGATTTAAAATTTATCATGCTATTTCAAGTGCCTGTGCTTCTGTCATTAGTTCTCTCATTTGCAGTTTAATCTTGGTCTTATCTAAATCTGTATCTACTGCTTCGACATATGAATCAACAATTTCGCCTGTATCTTCAAATTTCATATTTTCATCTTCAACGTTTTGACCCATAAATTCATTAAAGTTTTCTGCTATTTTTAATTCATAGATATCTTGATTCTGAATGTTATCAATAAATCTATCGAATGTAAATGGATCAGTCTTTTCTGCTACAACAACTTTAACAAACTTTTTAGATAAGTTTTTATTATAGTTATTATAACATACTTCTTTGTCATTGTACACTATTTTTTCAAATAAAGTGTAAGTATTTTGTATTTTTTCTATTTGTCTTGTTTCAGTATCTAAAATATGAAAGTACTTTGTATCATGTGCATCAGACCAAAAGAACTCCATAGGATTACCTAAGTACCATATGTTATCTCTTTTAGATGCTGTATGATAATGACCAGATAATACTTGTTCAAACTTATGAAATAGCTTTGGATCCATACCGCCATGTGCCATGATACCTCTGCCAATTTCAAAGTTAGCTAATTCAAGATGAGCGCCTAGCCAGTCTGCTTTGCAGTCTCTAATAAAATTCATTGATTGGTCGTAGTTATCTGCGCATATCCATGGAAGTAATCCCATATTCAAAGAACCGTATTGCATAACAGTTGGTTCCATAATTATATGGATTTCATTCATATAATGTCCTAGGCATTCTTTTAATGAATTCAATTCATTAGTGTTCTTATAATACGTATCATGGTTGCCTGGTATAATATCCATAACCATATTATTTTTTCTTAAAGGTTCTAAAAACACTCTTCTATTTTGGTTAAGTGCTTTAAAATTTACAAATTTACGGTGATCATAATAATCACCTAGGTGTAATATTTGTTTTATTCCACGTTTTTTACACTCTGGAAAAAATATATTTTTATAAAAATCTTCTGCATTATCTAAAAATATTTCTGAAGAGTTTCGAATTCCGTTATGTGTATCATTGAGTATTGCTATTTTCATTCGTTATTCTCTTTCTTAAATCACTTGTACTAAATCTATGTTCTCTTTTATTAAAGTACAATTCTATATCACGTGCTTTACAAATATCTCTTCCTGTAAAGTCTTTTTCTCTATATTCTTCACCTAGTATGCGTACGTCTATATTTCTCATAGAAAGTATATCTATAAGATCATTTTCGTACATGTATGGAATAACTTCATCTACAAATCTAACTGCAGATAGCTGTGTGTATCTTTCAACTATTGTTTGAACAGGTTTATTTTTTTCTATTCTATCAATAGAAGGATCAATCTGTAAAGCGCATATTAAATATTCACAATGATCCTTTGCTTCTCTTAACATTTCAATATGACCAGCGTGTAATAAATCAAATGTAGATGCTGTAATACCTACCTTCATTGCATAAACACGCTTAAATCTGAATCCGCTAATTTTACTTTGCGTTTCTTTTTTTCTTTCTTAACTATTTCTTTTACTTGATTATCTGTATTACGTACTCTTGCAATTCTATCTTTAAGTGTATCAACAAACCGTGATGCTTGATTAGAAGCTACAGCTTCAGTACCCATGTCAATAAAATTTTCAATACCAGATTTAGCTAAATAATTAAGTTTAATTTCTTGTTGTTTTTTTTCTTTTGATATTCTTCTTAAGAAAGCATACCATGTTATCTGAGTAAAATATGCAAATGCATTTGGTTTACCAGTTCTGGTTGCTGCTTCTAAATTATAGTTGCTAATCGCCTTTAAACAATTTTCAACAGCATCCATAACCATTTCTTCTCTATAAGTATATCTTATAAAGTTTCCTTTATGCGATAAACCTTCAGCTATTTTTAAGAAGCATTGAGCAACATAGTCTGGGACTGTAGGAATTTTAGTTTCATTATCTCGTGCGATTACAACTCTTTCAACATATTCGACTACTGCGCTAGAGAAGTCAGAATTGTTAACATAGTGTATACTTTTTTTGCGTGCCATTATCATAACCTTTATTTTATAGTATTATTATACACTGATTTTACGTAAAAGTACACTGTTTAATTTCTCTCTTAATTAAAAATATAATAGTGTACATTTGTGTGAATCTATGGTATAATAAAAGAGTATACGGGGAGAAGGGGATATACTTATTTAATGCAAGCTTGGTTTCTTTTTAAACAACTTGATTATCTTGCCATCGTCTGAGTCTAAAGAATACGGAACTTCTTCAGTAGCACCATATTTATTAGATAAGAAATCATCCATTTCATCATCTGTTAGATCTCTTAGTTCTTCTTGTATTTCATCTAAATTAGCATATGCTTTTCTTTTAGTATTTCTATTTAATTTTAAGTCTTCTTCAATTCTTGTAATGCATGTTTTATAATGTTTTAATATATCTGGAGAAGGATTAGTTGTTACAATTATGTGTGCAGAATTTAAAGTTTGTAAAGACTCCGGATCATCTTGAAAGCACATCCATGGTCTAAAACAAAAGAACCTCCATCCTTTTTGATAGTCTTCTACGCCAACAACTCTTAAGGCTTTTTTAACTAACACATCTCCAGCATCTTCGCCAGTGTCCCATTCCAAGACTTCACATATTATTTCATCATTATTAGTTAGTTTAAATTGTTTTATTTTCATAAATTCACTCTATAAGTTTTATGGTTAAATTTTTCTCTACCGTAAATTCTTAATCTTTCATCTGCATGTAATATACCAAAGTTCTTTTTACTTTTCCAAGTTATATCATCAATAATATCATAAAGCGTTGCATCTTTATTATCATCTGTTTTTCTTAAACCTCTACCAATACTCTGTAAAACTCTTATCTGTGACTTAGATGGTGATGCAAAGACAATATTATGTAGATTCCTAATATTTATACCTGTACTAAACGTTCCAAGTGATGCAACAGTTATAGAATTCTTTTGTTTTTCTATAATTGCTCTTATGGCTTCTCTATCAGTTGCAGCAGTTTCACCAGATACAAAAAAAGTCTTGCGGCTTTCTTCAACTTCATCTTTAATTAATTGATATAACGGCTTACCATGTTTTTCTACATAGTTGTACAATACTAATGTATTACCTTTTAAATCAAGTGTTAAATTCTTTATGAATGTATTACGTTTAGTATTTGTAACAATAAATTCTATTTCTTCTTGATATGTTTTCTTTCCAAAATCTTTTTTAATGTTTTCGCCATGATCTAATATTATTCTTCGTATCGTAAGCTTAGCTAAAGTATCGTTATCTTGTAATTCTCTTGTACTTGTAACTCTATATACTTTACCAAATAATCCTTGCAACACTAGTTCATGAGTTAATGCACCATCTAATGTTCCGGTTGTGCCAAATCTATATTCAGCCTCTGTACATTTGTTCATTATAGATGTTAACGATTTTGATTTAAATCCATGGCACTCATCACCAAACACTGTACCAAATCTGCTAAACCATTCTGGAAGAAATTTGTATATAGATTGCCATGTACTTATTATAACTCTCTTAGGTGTGTTCTTATCTTTGCCTGAATATATTCTATGGCAATACGTATCAACATCATATCCATAAGTTTTAAAATCATTATACATTTGTTCAACTAACGAAGTAGTTGGAACTATAATTAATATATCATTTTCAAAAGATGTTAACATATAACGCATAAGAACATAGATGATTAACGATTTACCAGAACCAGTAGGAGATAATAATATAGCATTTTTTCTTCCTATTCCTGTACATACTGCGTCAAACTGATAGTCTCTTATTTTAAATGGTAGTTTTAAAGCATCAATAAACTTCATCATAAATTCTGGATTAATTTTGTTTCCTACGCTAGGATCACCATAATCAGATTCCATAACTTTAACTTCGTATTCTCGGCTTTCAGCAAATGAAACTATTTGTGGAAATAAACCTGCTGATATATGACCAGTAATTTGGTTAAAAAGTCTTATTTTTCCATCCCATAATCTATTACGAAATGCTGGCATAAATTTATATCCTGGCACAAAGAAGGAAAAAAACTCTCGCAGTTCTGCTCCTACTCCTCTATCGCATTCTACATATATAGTGGAATGATTTAATTTCCTGATTCGAATTGTTTCCATTTAATTATATTAGAAATTGTTTGATGTCTCCAGTTTAAGTTACTTATAATTTCAGATAAACATTCAACTACAGTTTTCCAATACTGTATCCTTTCTTCTGATTTTTGAATTTCTGGATCACTGTCATAATAATAATCCATTTCTCCTTTTAATACTTTTAAACCATCAAATGGATCTGGTTGCCAACCTTTTTCTTTCATAGTCTCTTGATCCATTTTTCCATTATAATATAACCACTTTTCTTTCAATAGTTTCTTCTGTTCAAACTCAGCACGCCTTAATTCTAATTTTGCGGTTGACCATATTTGCAGATATTTTGCATGTAACTGAGGTGTATTTTTGGAAGTTTCGTCTAATTTTGCATTATTAATAATGCTATCGTTCTGCCACATTTCGTGGACTTTTTTCAAGTCGATCATAATCTCTCCAATAATAATATATATTAACCAGTTACGGAACCAGTTACGTCAAATGAATCTGTAATTGCGCCAGTTGTTGAATTGATAATTTTAATATCAAAATAAGTAAATCTAAATGAAGCACCAAACGTTAAGAAAGATTCAGCACCACTAGTTGCTTGAAACTGAATATCAGTTAAAGCTGTTGGTATACTATCTCTATATACAATTTGTGCAATTGCGTTATTAGAACTATTTAATATTGATAACGTAATATCAGATACTGACGATGGTTTTTGCGTAGCAGATTTAAATCTATCAAGTGCTGATACATTATCTGTATCAAGATTTCTTCTCATCCAGTTATGCATCTCTGTATAAGATTTCATATCTTCATCGATTATTATGTTTGCTAGCATTTCGTTATAAGTAAGTTTATCACCTATAAACGGAATTGCAGATATCTTCTTATAGCCAAGGTCAGCTGTGTTCATAATCACACCAGCGTGAGTGAAGTCCTGGCAAAAGAACTCTAAGTTCGGATAATTTTTTCTATCTATTACTAACTTAAATCCAGTTGGTTGTAGATAGTTGAAGTTGTTTGTTAAGCTCATACCTATATTTATACAAAAAAAAGAGGGACTTTCATCCCTCTTTTAATATTAATTAAATGCTAAGACTAAGCACCTAGAATATTGTCAACTCTAAATACTCTGTAATATTGGTTAGTCTTTACAGCGGCTAGGCCATCAGCAGGTGTTGAACCTACGTATGGGTTTGATGCCATTCCATATCTGGTTTTAAAACCAATTTTTGGTTGGAATGTATCTTCACCAACTGCACGTACCATTGTTAATGGAACGTATGGGCAATAGAATAGACCAGCATCGTATGGGTTAGTACCCTTATATCCAGTTGTAACATAGTTTTCTGTTGCATATGGATCTACGTATACTCTTGTTCTACCGTTCATGATACCAGCAAAAGTATTACCTGTGTCATCAACACTTAAGTTCATTGACATTGCAGGTGTATAGTCTAACATACCAGCTGCGCTAAGAGCAGATGCTACATCAGAAGAACATATAATAAAGTTTCCTTTACCTCTACGTGTCTCTTTTGCAATTGTATTACATTCTCTTTCGATTTGTAATACTAGGCCTTTGAACTTCTCTACTGACCATCTACCATCTGCATCTGTCTGAACGTTAAAAATACCGTTAATAGCAGTGTTAGATTGTAGTGCACCAGTTTTAGCTTGAGAGTTAATAGTTCTGATAACTTCTCTATTGATTTCAGCTAAGATTTCAGTTGACAAGATATTTGCCAATTCTGTCTCAGCGTCTAGACCATGAATAGCTTTAAGGTCTTGAGCTAATTCTAAGCTGTATTCAGCTTTTAATGCTCTTGACTTAGCAGTCACAGTTGCTTTTTCAATAGTGAATCCCATCTCTCTGAAAGCAGTTTCACCGCTTGCGCCGTGTGCTTCAGCTTGGGCAGTTGTCATACCTCTACCAGCTAATGCAGTGACTCTTTGATCGTCAATTGTAGAGTCAGTTGTAATAACTGTTTGACCAGCAGTGGAATCATCTTTGATTCCTAAACCAAGACCAGATACGTTATCTGAATCATGAGTACTACCACTATCACCAGAAAACTTAGTATCGGCTTCGTTAAATAATGCTTCAGTATTTGATGTTGAACCACCACCGTATCTTGACTTCATTGCGAAGATAAGACCAGTTGGGCCTGACATTGGTTGTACACCGCAGATGTCATATGCCATTAAGTTAGGCATAGCACGTCGTACAAGTGCGATTAATACTGGATTCCAGTTTGCTACTGAACCAGTTGCGTTTCCTGGGGCTGCTTCGTTGATCATTCCTTCTTCTCTAAGAGCGATTTCCTGATTTTCAAGTACTGCGGCAGTCACAGCTTTTTTATGGTGATCGGTAATAGTACCAGCTGACTCTTCGTTCAGTACTGGTGCCCATTTCTCAATCAATCTATCGTATGATTGTGTCATTTAAGACTCCCTATTTATTTGCAGTTTTCTTTATTGCTTTAAGATATTGATCCATTGAACTTGATGATTCCGTAATTGGACCATCTTCGTCTTCAGTAATCTCGTCTTGAGTGATAGTTGCCTTAGCAAAATATGATTCTTTTAATTGAGCTACTTTCATTGCGAAAGTTTCTTCGTTATCAAAATCAACGTTTTCTGCTAAACTTTTTAGCTTTTCAATTTGAGTTTCAGCTAAACCTTTGGTTGCCTCTCTAATGATAGACTCCCTTTTATATAACTCTAACTCTTCAGCCATGTGAATAGACTTTTCAGTTGCGTCATTGAGGGTTGCCTCAAGTTCTTCAACAGTCTCAGCAAGTTCGTCAACTACATTAACAGATTCCTCTGGTACATGAATGTGAGACTCAGTGAATAGGTCTTTTAACTTATTCATAAAATCTTCAGCAATTTCAGTTCTTAAACCATTTTGGATTGCTAACTTGTTGTCTTCCATCCAGCCTTCAACTACGTAGTTTAGGTAGCTGTCTACTTTTTCCACAAGTTCCTTTTTAGTACTTTCAATTTCTTCTGAAAGTTCTTCGTTGTACTTCTCTTCTAGTCTATCAATCTCAACATTTATTTTTGAATTGATTGCAGCTTCAAAGATAGTCTCTGCTTTCTGCTTAAACTCTTCAGACAGCGTAGCTTCTTCATTAACAAGTGCTTTAAGATCGTCTTTGAAATCAACTTCAATATGAACTTGATTTTGATCTTGATCCTCAGCAAGTTGGTCTTCGTCACTTACGTAACTTTCACCTTTAAACATTGCAGATAAACCTGCTTTGTCCATTCCTTGCATTTTACCAACCATTGCAGAAATAATTCCTGCTTTAGTTTTAGGCATTGGATCTTGCTTAGTGTTATCACCTTTACGCTTTGGAGCGCTTCCAGTGGCTTCACCTGCCTTGTCGATAGAAACTATTGACTGAGCTTCAGCATTCTTAGGATCGTGAGCTTCCACAACTTCGTCAGTTACTTCGTCATGGAGTTCTTCTTCCTGATTTTCGATAATTTCTTTATCAGTCATTTTAGACTCCTATTTATTATTTTTGAGTAACGAGAGGAAATTCTTAAACTCACGTACTTGTGTCTCATAGAGATCAGCGCGTGGAGCTTTCTTAATTTCAGTCTCCATTCTTTCAATTGTTTGTGCTTCTATAATGCCGTTATTCCAAACCCATTCTACCCCTTCCATAATCCCATTAACAAATGCGCTAGGGGCGGATGGATCTTGCACGATGTCTACCGCGTTTAGAATATAATCGTCATTGACGACTGCGACGCCATTACGCTGGCTCAAACTTCCCATACCACGAGTCGATACACCAAATTGAACTTCGCCATCGAGTAAGCCTTTAACAACTTCTCCCATAGGGGTGTTCAGTATCGATGCTTTGCCCACAATATCATTACCCTGAAATTTTAATTCAGTGATCTTGTGGGAAACTTTATCTAAGTTAACAGTTGGTCCTTCCGGATGATTTAACTCTCCAACTGCTCTTCCTTTACTAACCTGATCGTTATTATATTTGCCAAGTGCTTTTTCCATCACTGGCATTGGATATATACGTCCGTTACGATTCTTTGTTTCTGCCTGTGCAAACACACCTTCAATGGCATAATTTTTTTTACCAGTTTTTTTATCCTCAGTAATTAAAAATTCTAGCTCATTTTCTGCGAATTCTGATATTAATTTCATATTAACCTCTTGGGTATGCTATTTTAGTTACATGCGTTGTTGTTACACCGGTGTGTATTAGATCAAATTTATTTTTATGTATTACTATAGCTTGATTTTCATGCATTTGAAAAACACCACCAGTTGTTACATTAGTTATGACATCATCAGCTAGAGCAACTATATAAAGTACTTGTGCATTTCCAACATCTGATTTATTTCCAGCGCCATTGATGTTATTTACTTTAGGGGCTAAAGGTATTATTTCCATTACTTCGTTCCTTTATATTGTTTCATAAATTCTATTGCAGCCTTTTCGGCTTCACGCTGTGAGTTGTAAGAATCTAGTCTGTCACCATCAATATAAACAACAAACTTGTTTTTTTCGTTATTAATTCTAACAGGAACTCTATTAATTCTTTTGTCAAAGACAACTTTCCCAATAGCTTTTCTTCCAGTTAGTTCTCTTAATTGTGAAAATGTGTTCATGTTAATTATATTTATACTTTTTATGTTTTACACTGCAGCTTCATCTTCAAGCTCTTCTTCGTCTTCTTCATCATCTTCAAGATCTTCTTCGTCTTCTTCATCATCTTCTTCTGTATCAGCATCGTTATATACGGCATCAGCCATTTTAACTTTTTCTTGATCTAATAAATCAGACATTTTGATAGTCATAATTTCACCAAATACTTTATTTGCATTATTATAATCTTTATCTAAAGAAGCTTTTATCAAATCTTGTATATGATTGCTTCCAAATCCTTTTTCTTCTTGATCTGTATTTTCCACGTTTTCGACATTATCCATTATACTTCTCCTTGGTCTCCGTCTGGTTCTTGCGCTTGCATAGCAGCAATTTCTTTATCCATATTCGCAATAGTATCATCATCCATTAAAAGAATATTCTTCTGTACCCATGCCTTAGAGAAGTATTCTCCAACATATTGCGTTACTTGATCTAAACTTTGTATTTTTTCTCTTAATAATTCTGCTTCTTTTAATTCAGTGAAATGATTATCTCTTGAATACGTAATAGTTAATTTGTTTTTCCAAGTATTCCAATCATCTTCAGTAATAATATTCTTTAATATTAATTGTTTCTTTAAAATATCATAGAACATGTTCGCAAATCTATTTCTTAATCTATCAATAAATTTCTGAAACTTAAGTTCGTCTCTACTTATTTCAGTAGCTCTACCTAATGAGAACTGCTGCTCTTGTTCTAGTCTATTCATTGGAACATTAAGTGATCTATATAACCTCTTTTGAAAATATATAATATCTTCAATTTGTCCTAAGTTTTCTCCACCAGGCAAAGTCGATATTTCAGTACCTCTTCCGCCTTCTCTCCTTGGTAACCAAAAATCTTCGAGCATTGACATGTGTTTACGATCATCACGTATTTCACCTGTTTTGGCATCATAAACTAATTTGTTACGGTACTTAGCCATAATATCTTTCATATATTGTTCAGCTTTACCTCTAGGCAAATTACCTACATCAATATAAAACATTCTTCTTTCAGGTGCTCTAGCTAATCTGTAAATTACTAAAGAGTCTTCCATCATTCTTAACTGCGTTATAGGCTTAAGCGCCTTATGCAAATAAGAAACTACCTTTTTACGTGTTTCATCTAATAGACCAGAAGTAATATAACTTACTGAATCTACAGTCATTTTAATTCCTGCATTTTGTGCACCAGGCTTTTCCTGGAATATATAAAACTCATCTACTTTTTCAATAAGTTTTGCACCAGTAAGTGGATCTTTCTTACTTACCACTTGTTTTACTTTTCGCATCTTAGCAGAATCCATATATCTTATTTCTTGAATACCAGCTGATAAGTTGCTTTCATCAACAACTAAGTGATGATATAATCTTCCATCAATATACCATCTTCTAAAGATATCGTGACCGAGCTCTTTAAAGTTTAACATGTTATATATTTTTTCGAATTCTTCTGTAATCTGTTTTTTAATACTTGTACTTAATGGAGCGTTATCTAAATTAATAGAAACAGAAGGAGCTATTTCATTAGCTGTAATAGATTCGCTTATAATATCTTCAATCGCTGCATCAGTTTCTGGATGCATAGCACTTCCTCTATATTTTAATATAAGTTGGGCAATGTCTTTAGAATCATCACCGTCCATATTAATATAATGACCATAGTGTGAACCTGCTGAACTTGAAGTAACGTATCCAGCACCATCATCGTCTCGTGGCGGAACAGGTGACTGAAGAGCTTTTTTATCTTTAGCTCTTGTTATCTCAAAACCAAATAATTTAATTGTATTTTCTGCCATTTAAAATTCCTTTATAGTGAGGAGAGCAAAGGCTGCTCTCCTACTATTTATACCTTAACTAGTAGTGTCAGTATCGTAGTACTGGTATGCAAATGTTACTGTAAATCTTTCGATTTCATCATTTGATGCATAACTTAGTTCGATTGGTGACATTTCTTGTGGATATGAACCTCTAAAAGTGTACTTTTTAAGAACGTCTCCCGACCTGTCAAGTTGTTCGACAAAGAGGTCTGCCTCATAAGCAACAGGTGTTGAAAGACCAGTATTTGCAGAGTGTGCATTCATACCGTTCATCCATCTTTCCATCGCATTTTTGATAGCAAAATCTGTATCGTTTATTATTGTAACTGTCCAAACGTCAAACGTTCTATCACCAGCCATTTTTAATTGTCTACCACGAAATGGTACCACAATCTGGCCAAGTGTTGATCCTGGTAACTGAGCTGTCTCACATAAGAAAGAAGTCAGTTCAGCATCTCCGTTTGCATAACCTGGAAAGTTTATTGTAGCCTTGAAGAGGTTAGGACGTGCCCCACCACCTCTAAGCTTTGATTTAAAATCATCTACGCCTAATACTGCCATTTTTTACCTCCTATACCGTACCAACGACTTCTTCAAAGTCGACACCAGTTCTTACAGCCACAAAGTTTAATGTGACGTAATTAATGGATCTAGCCGGCTTAATGAAGATGCTTGCGATAAATTCGTTTCTATCTATAACTGCAGCTGTATTATTTGTAGCATCTGCAACTACTCTAAAATCGGTTATACCACGTCTACCTTTTACTTCACGCAATACTGGTTCAACAATATTGACAAACTCAGCTCTTGTAAATTCATCGTTGAATTCAAAGAGTACTTGCTCTGCTGCTCTTCCAATTGCTCTTTCTAATACTAAGAACAATCTTCTGACATTGATTCTATCAAATGCAGATGGTCTTGCGAGTTTAGTTTTATCACCGAATAATATTACGCCTGCTCCAGGAATATTTGCAATAGGATTAACACCTGCTTTATACAAAGTATCTCTTTGTGGTTTAGTAGGAGTAAATGATATTGATGTTATTCCTAAATACTGGCCTCTACGTGAACCAGCTGGTGAAAACCAAGGTGCTCTATTTAAATCAGTAGCAGCCATGATACCAGCAGTAGAAGATGCAGCAGGTATTTCAATATATTGATCGTTGTATTTATCGTAAATTTTTAAATAGTTTCCGTCCATTACTAAGTAAGATGACTTAGTGAATGTGTCAGCTGTTGCAACTATATTTGTTACGATATCAGATGCAGAAGTTACGTTTACAATATCACTTTGCGTTGGTGAAGCTACAACTACACAATCTTTTCTTAGTGATTGAGCAGTAGCTACTAAATCGTTAACGATTGTTGTATTCGCTGATCTTAAAGTCGTTTTAGGCGCTATTAAGAAATCGATTTCAACTTGATCTTTATCTTCGAATAAATCGTATCCGGCTAATGTATTTGCAACTGTAATATTTGCAACATCAACGCCTGATCCAAAGTTATAGTCTATATCGGTATTAAGAGTTCCAGTTACTTTAGTGAAATTATCTCCACTATCAATTGCTGATCCTGCTGCTGCCTTTGAAGTAAGAGTACTTTTCATATCAGAATCAAAATCAATTAACCAAACATATTTTGATTTGTCGTTGATAACGTCTTTTATGAAATTAGTAGTACCATCAGTATTCTTAGCATTAGAACCAACAGATAAGAACGCGTATCTTTCTAGAAGTGTACCTTGTGTTCCAGTAAACTTTCCAGTTTTATCAATGATTGCAACGTGTACTTCGTCGTTCGTTGCGATATTTTTAGTAGCAAAATTAGATGTTCCTGGAGCAGCATCAAAATCATTTTTATACGCCCATGTTCCAAATGCAGAATCTCCTGCAGAGTGTGGACACATTGAAACTTGTAAACTGTTTCCTAGAGCTCCTGGGTATTTTGCTACAAACGTATGTAGATCTGAATCCAAACCAGATTGTTGACTTAAAAAATGTGTTTCATTTTTCACTACTTCTGCAGGTGGATTAGCTGCAGCAGTTTGACCAGTTGTTGATACTGCGTTTTTAGCAGTGGTATCAATAACTCTTACTGTTTGAAGTGCATTCGAATACTTCAAAAAGAAATTAGCTTGGTGAAATGAAAATGTGGTTGCTGAATCTGGTGAGCCGAATTTCTCAACTAGTTCTGCTTCTGAACTGATTTTAACTCTTTCCTCAACAGTTCCCCACCTTGAATTTATTACGATTGCGCCTGTAGTTGACTGTACGTTTGGAACGCCACCAGTCAGGTCTATCTCTTTGACAACAACCGCAGGGCTTTCTGACGGTGTACCTAGTGCCATTTGTATTTTCCTTTTATTATACGATTATCATGATAAGAATATTCAATTGTTACTAACCATTATTTATAATATTACAAGTCTCTATCATGTTCTATAGCCCATGGATGATCTTCTGTTGGTTCGATCCTTTGTGTTTCAGACCAACCATCATTAATATATCCAAAAGGTACTATGTCATCTTCTATTTCTTTTAATTTTTGCTTAAATATCATTTCTTTAATATTAATATCAGATAAATTAGAGAAGTAAGCTGATGATATAAAGTAACCAAACATAACTAAGTTCATAACTAAATCATCATGGTTACCAACTGCAGCTTGATAAGTTTGGCCTTTAGCCTCAAATGTTGATATCTCTAATATTGTTTGTTCATCTACTACTGTTAACTTATTATTTTCTAATAAATCTTTAAGCGCACTACACCCTAGTCTTTTTGTTTTCCTATTAATATCTATACCTACTGCATTTGCCTTAATCGCAGATTCAACGTGTACATTCTCATATTCTAAATCGTAGTATAAACCATTACATACGACTGAACCTTGATCATTTGATTCAATAATGCAATATGCTTCATTGTAGACATTCGCGTACTTATATATAATATTAGGGAAGAGTAAAGGCGAGATAGTATTATTGCGGTACACAGCCACCTGCTCGAAAGGGCGCTGGCTAATGTCGATTATGGAAAAAGAAGAATAGTCCTGGCCTCTTCCTTTCGAAACATCAGCAACTAAAAGATATTCATGACTTTTTATTGGCTGCGTGTATATTAAACAGTCTCCACCTTCTAAATATTTATCTGCAGGTTTTGCTCGTAAGTTTAATAATGTTTGAGCATTCACTAATGTGTTACCAGTTCCAAAAAATGTGTTACCAAACTCCTGATCAAACTGTATTTGCGACGTATTGTTTATAGTTTCTTCTTTCCATTTTTCATTACGTCCTGGAACATCGTTCCAATCAACTCTAAAATTTTTATATTCATTTACTCCTTGGATAGATCCTTCCCATATCTTATGAAAGGTATTTCCTATTCCGTTTGCAGTAGATGTTACTATAATTTTTGTATCGCCACCAGATGAAACCACTGGATAAGTTGATGTATAAAATTCTGCAGCACGTTCTACAAAAGCAAACTCATCTAAATACAATAAGTTTATAGAAAGACCACGAATAGATGATCCTGTAGTGGCTGCTGCAATTATTCTACTATTATTACTAAAATCTATATTTGATTTATTAAGAGCTTTACAACCAGGCTGTAAAAAGAAAGGAATGTTTTCAAGCATAATAGTTATCCTTGCCAACATTTCTCTAGCAGTTGCGCCTTTGTTAGCTAAAACTGCAATAGATTTTTCTGATTGAAATAACGCAAACCATAATAAGTAACCACAAGCTGATATAGATTTTCCAGATTGCCTACATGCTAATACAATATTAAATCGATGACTTTGAAACTGTTTAAACATCTTCTTTTGATAAGGGTATAATTCGAATGGTACTAAACCTTTATCTAGTGAAATAATCTTTGCATATTTTTCTACAAAGTACGTTGGACTTTTCATGCACTTGGCGTATTCAAGTATTTGCTCTTCACTAAAATTAGAAACAATACCGTCTTTTTTTATATTAGGATTACCTAAATAGTTTTCATTCCGATTTTGGAGTGACATTCACTATTTCCGATTCATTCTTTAGTAGCTTTTGAAGCTCAGTTGTGGAACCAACAAAAAGATTATTAGTTGTATTTGCAACCTTTTTAACATCATCAGTTTTATCTATTTCTTTTTTCTTCTTATTTAGATCCATAAGTCTATCATTTACATCTGAAATATTTTTAATCATTCCTGATAATACTTCAAATGCTCGAGGATGTTCACTTTCGCGCGCAACCTCAATCATTAATTCTAAACTTTGTTTGCCTTTTTCCACGAGCTCATAATATGTATCTCTTGAATACTTGTAATCATTATCAATGTTCTTTTCTTCTGGAGGAAAGAACTTTTCCATATCTTTTTTACTCATTTAATATAACTAACTCACGGTTTTTCATATGTTCTTCTTCTATATCAGATTTTGCTTGGCCGTAGTATCTTACAGCATGGTGTTTATCAACTAAATAATCGTTAATAGATTTATCAGCATAATTAGTTGTTCTCCATAACTCACCTAAAATCCTACCAAATTTTCCTTCAGCATCTTTTTGCGTTTTAAGTGTAATGCCGGCTTCATCATCTAACATGCCAGTTAGAAACTTCTTAGCAGCCAATCCATATTTTTTTTCTTCAAGATCTCTAGTTCTTGATTCTGGAGTATCAATAGCATATAATCTTATTCGTTCTTTCTTTAACCATACGCCAAATCCTAAATCAATGTCAACATCGACTGTATCACCATCAATTATCTTTACTACTTTACATCTGTATTCATACATGTTTAACTCACACTATCTAAAATATTGGTTGAAAATCCAAAAGTACTATCATCAAGCCCTACAATGTTTGAAGGATTAGGTGTAACAACTATTGTTTCTAATCCTATATCAGAATCATTAAGACCTGCTTTAATATCAAATACTTTCGCTTTAACATCACGTATGATGCTTGTGTCTGAGATCGGACCATGAAAACTTATTTTCATTTCAAAGTCCAAGCTATAAATTATTGTTCTTCTTTGTTCAATCGCTCCTTCAAAATCATCAGAAAAAGAAACACCTTGTATAATAACTTGTACGTCTTCTTTAAAATCTGGAAATTCTACAGCAAATGGTTTTATAGTCAACGCATATTGTGGATTAAACGTTGGTATTATTTGTTCTACAATTTGTAATGCGTCATCTTGTGATTTAGCATATGCATTTAATTGAAAATTTATTGTATATGGTACAGGGGTAAAAAACTTTTGTCTTTTAGTTGTATCACCTGTTGAAGAAGTTGTAGTAAAGTTTCCAACTTTAGTTAATTGTCTAGATGGATCATAAGCAATAGAAACAATTTCAAAAGATAATCTAGGAAGTTTTATTGCAACCTGTGTATCTTCAGTTAAGTTTGGATTTTCTCTAATTCTTTCTAAATACTTTGATTTAGGCGCATAAGATAACGGAACTTTAAGTTGACTTATTACAGCCCCTGTTGAATTTTTTCTAATAACATATAAGTTATTAAATAATCTACCAAACAAAGCAACAGCTTTTTTAGTTTTAGAATGATAAAAGTGTCCACCAAACATTAGTTATTACTCACATCGCCGAATGGATTAGATTCACTAAAATCAATGAAATCTGCTCCGGTTGAAAAATCGTCGTTTTGTTCATTGTTAGATAATTGATTATCTTCTACTACTAAAGTAATTACTCCACCAGCGCCAGTAGTTAATCCAACAACTTTCTTTCCTGTTGCAAATGTATGATACTTTCCATCATCAGCTCCTGCATGAATGATATGAATTTTATCATCTGAATCAGAATATTTAGCAACTTCGCCTCTCATAACAGTAGTACCACTTACAGACGTTATAGTTTCACCTACTTTAAATAACGTAGGTGACGGACTAGCGAAAACAAATGTTGGATTGACATAACCACTACCTGGATTTGTTATAGATGCTCCGTTTATTTCACCACTATTACTATCAATAGTAACTGTTACTGCAGCACCGTTACCACTTGAATCAACTACTACCACACCAGGGATTGCATAATAGCCATTACCGCTATCAGCAATTGATATAGCAGATAACGCGCCTGAATTTAATGTTGCTGTTAGTTGTGCACTATCTCTTGTATTATTAAGACTAAGAATATATTTGTAAGCGTACTTAGCATCTAGATTATCAAGTTCATCAACGCCTGTGTTAATATTTTCTCCAGTATATTCGTAAAGCTGACATCTCATTTTGAATACTGGCAAATTACTTAATTGATAAAAAGGTTGTTCATGTTCTACATGTGATATTTGAAAAAAAGATTTACTTAAAGGCAGATATATTATATCGCCTTCTGCTGGTCTATCTATTGTGATTTCATTATCATATCTTGAAACAGTATCTGACCATCTTCTTCTTGATACTACAAATGTAGCTTCATCACGTATTTCTACTCCAAATCTTGTAAATAGATCTCCTTCACCTTCAAAGCCTTCTGTATTTTCAATATACATTTCTAGCATATAAGATGAATTAAAACTTGAAACTGGGTCGGCACCAAATATAGTGTCCTCATTTACAATATCACGTGGTAAATAATACACGTCTTGGCCATAAGTCTTTAATGCCTCAATGACTATATCTTCATAGAGGTTTTGCTCTGACTTTACTTTTTGACTGAAGTATAAACTGGTTGCCATATTATCCTACAAAAAAGTCTGGTGGAAATTCGTGTTCTGATCTTATATTTTCTCTAAGAGTAGCTATCTCTGCAGTAGCATCATCATATATCTGTCTTCCATTCAAAATAACTCCTCCAGGTAATTGCATTCCTTCAAACTTAATTAAGTTCTGGCCCCACTGCTGTTTAATTAACGCAGTAGTATATTCTTTTACAAACATATCATTGAATATAGAAGTATGATCACTATCGCTAACTTCTGTATAAACTTCAGCTACAATATAATCGCCTGCTATAATGTCTTTATCAGCAAAATCACCAAATACATAAAGTCTATTTTGTCTTCTTGAGAACTGAACTTGAGGCGCGCCATTTAATTTCATATCTAGTGTTGAGAGATACTGTTGCATTTGTTCGTAGTATGCTAAGTCACCAGCAAAGTTCATTAAATCATGAATATTATTCAACATCATTTGATATTTTATATCAAACATACCGCTGCCTCCAACAATACCACCTGCAACAGGAAACATTTTTGAAATAAATATAATATTTGTTGCTATAGGTATGTACTGATTCGTGACATCCGTAGCTGTAACTAAATGCTTAAGATACGTTCTTACAGTTGCATCAGAATGAAATTCTCTGTAATACTGTAACGATTCGTCTATACGATCTTCCACTTGATCTTCATCAATATTGACTTCGATAACTGGTTCGCCTAAACGTCTTTTGCAATAGTCGGCTAGAGTGCCTCGTGAATTAGGAGCTGCCATTTTATATTCCTTTTACACTATTTATAGTATTAAGCGTATGGACTAGTACCTAAAACTGAAGTATTCCATGCAGCTTTTAACGCAGCAATATCGGCAGCATTATCAATTGCAGACGCAGCAGGTGCATTTCTTAGTGCAACTTTCTTTGTAACACTTGTGACTTTAGCGTCTGAATCAGCACTTTCTAAAGCTTTCATATATATTACATCTTCTGCAACAAGCAATGGAGCTCTTACTTCTCTTATCTTTTCTTTAAATATTACTTTTGCTCCAGCAATGTCTTCAGTGATAGCTGTTTGTGCGCTATCAAATATCCATGCATTTCGAAAATGTCTGTCTGGTACTGATGCTGGTGCAATTGCAATTACACCGTCTTTGTCTTGAATCATTGTAGTCATTTCTCTCTCCTTATGCTACTTTTTGTTCTTGATTAATCTTCCATGAATTACGCCATGCTCTATGGCTTGGAAGGTTTTTCTTTTTACAAATTACTAATCTTTTACGATTTGATTTATCATAATCTTTCCAGACGTGTTCTGGAATATCTTTCATTATTAAATATTCAATTGCTTCTTCTTCGGTCATCTTACCAACTGGTTGCGTATTATGCAAAAGATAACCTCTTGTATGTTTCTTAAAATCTGGTTGTGCTTCATCTTTTTTTAGTTCCCAATAAGACTCTACTGGTGGTAGTATTCCACCTTGCATTGCGCATGCTAACCAGTTAGGATCTGGTATCGTAATCTTTGCTGGTTCATCAGGTTCGTTCGGATCTTCCCAAACAACTCTGTAATCGGTTTGTATAGGCTCAAGTTTTTGTTTTGCCCAGTTTAATCGGTCCCATAAATGTGTACCTTTAAATTCAGGTGTTTCAATTATCATATTTTTTCTCCATTATTAATCATGCTAAATCTCCGTGTATTAGGATGCTCTTATCTGTATCTCTTGCAGTACCTCCAGTATTGACAGATGACAATGTTGATGTCGTTGTTGTGTTAGCGAAATCAGGTACAATTTGTACAGTTACTCCCTCTGTATTATGGTCAGATAATGCTTGCGTAGAAAAGTTTATATTGCTCATAGCAGTCGTAAAGGTAAATGTTTCTACTCCTGTACCTCTATCTGCGACACTTGCCACATTAAAGCTATCAGCTAAAGCAGGTGTGCCAACACCAGAAGTATTAGCCCAAACCTTCGCCAACCCCTGCTGTAAGTTTGTATTATTCGAACCTTCACCACGAACATTAATCGAGTTTGCAGATGCTCTACCTTGTATAGTATCTATAACTAATGTACTCATGCTAAGTCTCCAAATCTAGCAACACTAAAGGATGTATCTCTGTATGCACTACCAGCTTCATCATAAGTTCCAGTTCTACTTAAAGCAGTAGTATAGTGACTAGATTCGTACCAGTTAGTATTAGCAAAAGTTCTAATACCACCTGCAGCACCACAACTAGCAGCACTTACATAGTTAGCTGCCGTAAAGTTATTTGTAAAATTATGTACAAATTGTCCTGCACTTACGTCTGTATCAGAAGAATTATTAAATGAATCAACCGTTGCTTGAGCCACAACAGTACCCCAAGTCTTCGCTAACCCTTGTTGTAAATTAGTTGTGGCATTTCCTTCGCCTTGTATAGTAACCTGGCCAGCATTTGATATAATCATAGAGGTTGTATCAGAGTCATACTTAAGATTTGTAACTTCAATATTTGTTCCTACGATTGTACTCATGCTAAATCTCCTGTATACATTAATTCTACATCTTGACAGTCTGCTAGTGTTCCATTTGAATTAATTGCTACAGCAACCAACTGAAGTGCTGTTGTTTTAGCTGCATGATTTGATCCACTTCTTTCATAATTATTACCACCTGACCATGCTGAACTTGCCATACAATAATTAATTGAAGCAAAATTAGTTGTTCTTGTAACAGTTACTTTTCCTGTAGCAGCATCTGCAATAGATGAAGTATTAAAACTATCGTCTACACTATTTTCTGTATTTAAATCTAAATGACACCATTGTTTTACCAACCCTTGCTTTAGATTTGTTGTGGCATTTCCTTCGCCTTTAACTAAAGTTACATCGAGCGCATCACCACTATTAATCGTAATAGTATTTCCGCCTCTTGCTGCAATCTTATTTACATTAATTTGGCCGGTCATGCAAGATCTCCTGCTATTACACAGGTAACTTCTGCATTATCTGTAGCACTACTGTTAACAGAAAAAGACCTTAGTTCTCGTACTGTAGTTGACCTTAATCTCAATCCTAGCATTCTATTACCTCCATCTTGACTGTTTTCACCACTTCCACCACCTGTAGCGTAATCAGAATTAGCCATATTACTAGCAAAGGTTACTGTATACATACCAGTGTTATTATCAGCAAGACTAGATACGTTAAATGAGTCACGACTTGCTATAGTTCCTGTGCCATTAAAGTTAATCCAAGATTTATTTAACCCTTGTTGTAAATTAGTTGTACCGGTACCTTCACCTTTAACAGTGATATTACCAGAATTTATAGTCATATTATTTGCAGCCGTCTGACCTTCTAAAGTGTTAGTCTTAATCTTATACTGGCCTGCAACGTTTTTAATCTCATCTACTTTTATTTGACTTGGCATTATCTTACTAGCCTTTAATTTTCATAATTGTTAAACATAAATCAGTACTTTTATAAATTGATGTCATGCTATCTCCTGCAATAAATGATATGAACCTGCTGTATACACATCTCCAGTTGGCATGTCATTAGAATTTCTATAATAACCTGCATTATTACCATTTCTAAAACCAACAACTTGTCCTGCATCTAAGTAAAAAGATGTAGATTGATCGACATTTCTGCTAGCACTCCAAGTAAAAGTATACTGGTCTGTACCATCAACATTTAATCTATAATCAGTAGATATACTTGTAGATGCTACAATTGTTTTCATATGTATTTGATAAATGCCACTAACTGGAGCTGTATATTTATAAGTTGTTGTGTTATAATCAGCATTACCAGTACCTTTGTGCTGATAAACTGCATTAAAAGGTAAATAATCACCAGTACTTCCTGTAACATAACCAGAAGAACCTTTGGCATAGACAAACACATAACTTGATGACTTTAAAGATACCACACCGCCACTACTAACAGTCATTGCTGAAGTTCCATTAGAGTGTGTTATGTTTTCTACTGCTAAAGTACTCATACGACTACCAACCTTCCTCCACTGTTTACTGTCAGTGTTACTCCACTCGCAACCGTAATTGGTCCTGCTATCATGGCGTTCTCTGTAGCCTCGATAATCGTGTTTGCAGTTACAGTTTTCAGTGTAATTTTAAATCCTATACCTTTTCCTATTCTACTTAATGCCATTATGCTAAATCTCCATCTATACTTGTATCAAACTGAGGACTGTCTTTAGCATTTCCGTTATTATGATAATTAACAGAGCCAGTTCTATATATTGTTGTAGTTCTTGCTGAATCAGATCTAAAAAAACCTATTTGGCCCCAAGCTGCAACATATAATGAACCTATCGTATTTGCATAATGCGCATTGGCCATAGGATTTGTTAGAGAATTAGTGAAATCTCCTACGCCATTATCTGTAATTGATGCAGCATTGAACGAATCATTAACTGCGCCAGTGCCCATATGTACAGAAATCCAATGATTACTTAACCCCTGCTGTAAACTAGTTGTAGCGGTACCTTCACCTTGTATAATTATAGATCCTGCTGTGTCAATTCCACTTAACTGATTGACCTTAACGTTATTGCCACCTGCGGTATTTTTAAACTTATCAGCAAATATTGTACTCATGCTAAATCTCCACTTACCTTAACTCCACAATCTCTGTCTACATAAGCAGAACCAGTATATATATTAAATTGAAATGAACCAGTAGCAAGGGATTGAGCCATACAAGTGTTAGCTTCCCCTTGATTTTCCATGCCCGTAAGAGAATATCCAGCATTTGCCATATCATTGTTAATAAAGAAAGTTGTTCTTCCTGCAGCATCATCTCTAACACTACTAACATTAAAAGAATCTAAAACGGTAACAGACAAGTCCATTCCTGCCCACATCTTAATTAATCCTTGCTGTAAACTAGTTGTAGCGGTACCTTCACCCTGTACAGTTATAGAAGTTCCACCTAAAATTTTATTGAGCGTAATATTGCCTGTACTTGCATCAAGTGATATAACATCACTATCACTGTTAGGTATCTGAATTTTATTTACTTTTAATGTGCTTACCATTTGAACCTACGGTTTTGTTGGCCAATTAATATTACTTAGTGCGTCATCACTTGGCGTTTGACTTGTTATATCTCTAAGAGCTTGTCTATATGCTGCCCAGGCATCTGACATTGTAACATCAGAATTTCCCATATAATCAGTGTCAATTAAGAGTACATTACGTTTATCTCTAATTGTTTCCATTCTTCGTGCAGGAGCAGAGTCTGTCCATGCTTGTTCTTCTGTGTCTCTTGCTGTTTCTTCTTCTGCAGTAAACTGGATTCTGTCTCCATTTACCATCTTAAATCTTGGCATTTTTATCTCCTATTTAATTCCATATAATTTTACTGTGCCAGCAGCAATGTTTCCGCTCGCAAAATACAATCTTATTCCGCTCATTACGTTTCCTACATAAGCAGGTTTTTGAATTCCTCCAAATGATAAATGGTCATGGTTCGCGCTGCCAGAAAGTCCATTACAACTACCAGCTGCAGAAGTAGGTCTAGTAGATGAGTTTCTATTGTATATATGAAACCCTCCAGTTATTCCCTCGCCAGCTGCATTTCCAGTACCATATCTCTCAAATCTGATAAATATATCGTCTCCTTCAGAAACTGAAGGTGAAGAACCTTTAGTAACAACTTCAAAACCAAAATGGTTGGCAGTTATTAAGGTACCGCCTACAAACATTTTAGCAAAAAATTGAATATTGTCATTTGCCGCCACTGCGTCAAAGCTTATATAATAGGTGTCATAAGTTTCACTAAATCCTGTAATATCAAATTGTGCAACGTTAGTTCCTACACTTTCTGATATCTTGCTCATGGCCAGTCCGTTGCCAGATACATTGCCATCTGACGCTATAGTAAAAGCCGTGGTGTCAGAATCAAACATAATGTTCTGTGTTTCGATATTTGTTACTACTAATCTACTCATTATTTTACTACTCCATAAATTGTAACAAATCCGCTTGCTATATTATGTGTACCATCATCAAAAAAGAACTTTAATCCATTAAGAACTTTTGCTCTTTGTGTAGATTTATAAGCACCGCCAAATACCTGATGAGTAGGAACTGGATCAGTAGTAAAGCTAGTTGAATGACCAGATATACATGCAGCTCTTGTAGTTGAGTTAACATTAAATAAAGTGAACTCTCCAGATATACCTTCTCCAGCTCCATTACCAATATTGTATTTATTATGAACACACATAACATTTGTGCTATCACTAACTCTAGTGCTACCTCCATCTAAAGGAAAACATTCAAATCCGTAATTACTACCGGTATCAACTGTACCACCTACTACTGCTTGATTATATAAAGTAGCTGTTTCGCCTGCAGCTATTAAATCATATACAAATTTATATGTATCATAAGTAGAATTAATATAAGTTGAATTAACAATAAACTCTGCTACATTTGTAATATTAAACGTAGCTAATTTAACAATTGCACCAACATTATCACCACTAACAGTTCCACTGAAAGTGACATTTTTTGGAATCGTAATATTACCACTAGTGTCAAAGCTCATAGTATCACTATCGAGTCCAGTTCCTCTAATTTTATCTACTTTTAAAATACTTGCCATTATACTATACTCAAGTTACCTTGTAATGTTAATGTTTGACCACTATCAATTGAAAGAGGTCCTGCAACCATTGCATTTTTATCTGCAGCAATTGTTATGCTTGTGTCTAAGTTACTGTCATTCAAGCGAAAGACAACATTTGATCCTGTCGGAAATGTCTTTTCCGTAAGAAACCCAGATTTAGCAGTCTCTCTCGCTCTAGTCATTATCTACTTGGCCATGTTACAGATGAAGCAACTAAGTCGCCTAATGCATCTGTAGTAGGCGATGCGCCTGCAGGTAAGTCTCTTAATGCTTGCATATAAGTTGCGAGTTCACTAGCTACAGCTTCACCTTTGGAATGCGCTTTAGTTACTTCCCAATCAAGTCCTGCGAGCTTAGCATCTCTTTCAACTCTTAAGAGTCTTGCTGCTTCTGCATTATCCATAGCTGTAATTTTTGTAGTAATTTCTGACTCAGATGGAGCAGTTTGACTTGCGTCTAACCATTCTAATCCTGAGAATTCATTACCTCTTAGTACCCATTCTGCGCCTGGCTTTAAAGCAGATAAGGCGCCGGCGATATCGTATTTCATTTAAGTTCTCCTTTAATATGACTATTTATACTTGTTATCATACTTTAATTTCCATTACAGTTTTTGTTTTATTAAGCTGCAATCTCCTGAAGTATGATTGTACTGTCGACACCGTAAACTTGAACATATACAGATGAAGCATTACTAGCTGATTTAAATTGAGTTTTATAAGTTGTAGAAGTGGTTGTGTTTGGAGTATCTAATATACTTGCACCAACTGTTCCAATACTCATAGTTGCAGCAGTACCAGTTCCATTGTCGCCTCCAGCTCTTTTTGCCATTGCAGATATAGAAGTAGAACCTCTAAAAATTTGTATTTCACAACCTGCTGCAGCAGAACCATCTTTGTAAACACCATTTTGCAAAACGGTCACTAATATTTTATTACTAGCTGAAGTTGGAGTAATAGTACCAGTTAATCCAGTATCTATCAAAGTGCCACTAGTGCTAGTTACTTGTGTAGTGTGTTTGGCCGTAATTGTCTGCACTACACTACCTGTAGGTAAGTTTGCTATTGTCATTGCTGATGTGACTGAAGTCAATGGTAGTTGATCTAAGTCAACTAATCTTGGCTTTGCTCTTTGTATTGGCATTATGCTAGGTCTCCTGCTACTTGTAACATTGTTGGGTCACTATCAGCAAAGGAAGCGTTATTAGCATAAATAACAGTATTAACTTTTGATGTATCTGAAGTACCTTTAGTAATACCCATATATCTACCACTAGATCCTATATCACCAGTAACACTTATTGAATAATGTGCGTTGGCCATTGTATTTGTGAATGTTGAAGTGTAACGAGCTACTCCAACATCTACAATCCCACTAATACCAAATGAATCATTAGTAGTCAATGTACTTGCATCTCCATCTAACCTGTTCCACGCTTTAATTAATCCTTGTTGTAAATTAGTTGTGGCATTTCCTTCGCCTTGTACAGTAGTTGTACCTGTTTTTATAGTTAAATTACCACCACTACTAACAGTCATAGCACTTGTTCCGTTTTGATGTTGTAATTCTGTAAGTCCTAGTATTCCTGCCATTATATCACCGTAAAGTTTCCGTTAACTGTTATGTTAACACCTGAGTCTATTGTTATTGGTCCTATCACCGATGCGTTCTTTCCCGAATCCACTGTAATACTACTTATAATATTTTGTGTGTTAACTCGTATTGGTACATTATTTATTACTATTGATGAATCTAGATTTGAAACTTTTACAGATGCATCTGCAAGTTTACCCGATGTTACTGATCCATCGACTGGTACAAATACTGCACTCTTAATTCCAAGATCTACAACTCTTAATACTGAATTAGAATCAAGTGCTGAATCAAACGATATAGTGTTACTGCTTAGAGTAAAGTTAGACTGTGCTTGTATTACGCCATCTATTGAAACTAATAAAGCGCCTTTTGCTGATGGCGTAAATGATAATGTACAACTATCTGATTCTCCAAGAAATATTCTTGTAAATTCGTCAAATGTTTTTAAATTTGCTGCTAGCTTATCTGCAGTAATACTTCCTGTTCCTACTGCATCACCAGCATTACCACCAATTGATATTGCAAAACATGAATCACCTGAATCTGGTGCTGTAGTAAATACTAAATTGTTACCACCTGCTTGTAATACAAAATCTGAAGTTGGTTCTTGTATAACACCATTTAATGACACTATAAGTTGATTAACATCACCAACTTGGTGTCCTAGTGGAAAGGAAATAGAAGATGCATTAAACGCCCAAGACGTAACATCTACTTTCTTAAACTCTCCAATGTTTGGTGCTCTACCTAGATATGCCATATTATTTTATCACCTTATATAAAGTATATCCTTGATTAGTAAATTCAGATCCGTCATTTTTATTTAGTTTTATTTGATCTAATCCTATAGCTGTACTACACATTGCAGAACCAGTAGAATTGTAAGTATATGCATCATTATGTCTTTTTTCCATACCATGTTGCCAATTAAATCTTGGAAATTTAGATGTGCCTACTGTGTGATACATATCTAAAACTAAATGAAAAGTTTCAAAATCATCAGAACCATCTCCCGCGTTTGCTTCGTTAAATTCAATATAAGATGCACCATTTACGTCACCTTTTTGAGCATTTCCTGCACCACTACCATTATTGTAGTTGTATGTATACATATATCTGTAGTCTGTGCTACCAGTATCAAAAGCATTGTCCGCTGTGTTTCTAACAACCATTTTCCACCTACCACTAGTTCCTGTTTCTGATTTTAAGTTTATGATTAATTTAAGATATTCAAAGTCTGTTGTTTCTGGTAAAGATATAACTAATGCAGTTAAATCTGTTGTAACACTAGTGACTTTAGATACCAATTCCATATTTCCACCACCAGCACCACTTACAGTTCCAGTCAAAGCATAATCCGCAGTTAGATCTAACTCTGAATTACCTATCGCATTTGCAGGTATTTTAGCAGAAGTAACTGCATTTGCAGCTATCTTGGCTGTAGTTATTGCATTATCTTGAAAACTTGCTGCTCTTAACTTAGTTGTCATCCTGCAATCTCCATTACAGTTATTGTTGATACACCACTTACTGTATTTGCATTGCCTGATTGCAAAGTATTTACTCTATTTAAATATAGAACTACGCCTGTGCTCCACTGTAACTTGTAAGTAACTGCACTTGTTGTACTAACTGCTGTATCTAAAAGTTGAAAATTATCACACATTAATCGATACGCATTATCTACTCCTTGTAAACCAAAAGTGGCTCTTGTATCTCCAGAAGATGTGTTAGGACCAATCGCTATATTACTACTATCTCTTAATATTCTTACTCCTCCATAAGGATTTGCAGCGCTTCCCCAAGACAATGATGTACTAACGAGTATCTTTGATGATGTTGAACTTGGTGTAATTGAGACAGACATTCCTGGAATATCTGTAAAAGTTCGGCTGTTAAAAGCGGAACTAGCTGTAGCGCTTATTGATTGTTTAACTTGCAAAATTCCTCCAGCTGGTACAAATCCCGATGGAGTATGACCTGATGCAAGACTCACAGTGGTTCCAGTCGCTGCCTGTATTGTATTTGTCTTTAACGTACTCACACTATACTCCATTCACCATTAACTGTTACTGTAAAACCAGAATCAATTTGTACTGGACCTGCGCTCATACCGTTTGTTGCAGAATCAATTAAAATATTTTCGGCTATATTATTTGCGTTTGTTCGTATTATTGAATTACTCCCCAACCATGGTGCATTACTATATTTAATAGCCTGACTTCCTGTAGGTTGAGCGGAATTATTAAGTGTTATCGTTGGAGCAGTAACTCCGCCTGTAAAGATATCACCAGATCTTTTAGCAGCTCCTCCTACGTCAGTAACTGTAACTTGTGAAACCTCAACAATTTCTATAATGTCATTAAGATAAGCTGCTGATGCTAATACTACATTAGTGCCATTAGTTGTAAAGTCACCATCAGGAGATAATTTAGCTCCATTTAAATATACATGACTTGCGCTATCAATTGCAGATAACGATACACCATTTGCATCATTCCCGCTGAAAGATGCTTGTCCTTCGGTTGCAGTAAATCTAAATCTTGTATTTCTTAGCTCTACAGTTTGATTTGCATTTGATCCTAAGTACGCCATTATGCAATGTCTCCATGTATTGTGGTGTAACCATACTTTAAATCACCAGTAGCTGTACCACTTTTATCTGTTCTAACTTTATATGCAGTTGTTGTGGGTGCTACTTCATTTCCAGATGAGTTATCAGAATGTAATTGACCACCTGCTGCATCACCTTGGCCATTAGCATCAAAATTATTTGAATTAGTCATTATATAATTTATATCAGAATAAGCTGTTGTTATTGTTACTGTATATTCTCCTGCTGCATCATCTGCTACACTACTTAAATTCCATGATTTTATTATAGCAGGTGTTTTGTGGTTAAAGTGTAAAGCATGAGATGCAATTCCTAATTGTAAAACTGATGTCACACTACCTGTTTGAACATTAATTACATCTGCAGTCGTCTTACCTTTAATAGTGTCAATCTTAACAGTATCGTTAAATGTAATATCACTACCAATTTTAGCCTCGATCTCATTTACGACTACACGGCTCATCCTGCGATCTCCATTAAAGTAATTCTGCTAATATTGTTACCAGTGCCACCTTTTTGACAGTGTAAAACCGCAGAATTATTAGAAAGTTTTGCATTCATTCTCATTTTATAAGTAAACGAACTCGTTGTATTAGGTGAATGTAAAAAATTAATTGGATGTTTAAATGCCATGGCATATGCTTCATTAATTCTATAACCTTCATTGTCAGCACTAGTGCCATCTAAAATATTATTACTGCCATCACAAACTGCAAAGTTAAATTGCATACTTCCATTACTCCCCCCAGCTGCATAAAATGATAGATAACCAGTTACGAGTATTTTACTACTAGATGAACTTGGTGTAATCGAAGCAGATAAACCTGTATCAGCAAATGTTGTGGTACTACCACTCTGTGATACTGCACTTGTTGCTGTTGCATGAACAACTTGAATTGCATGCCCGGGTGCATTTAATACATGTCCACTCGCAATCTGTACAGTTGTAGGTGTAGAAGAAGTTGCTAGTCCTTGAATTTGTGATACACTCAGTATCCCAGCCATTATGTAATCTCCAAAATACTTAATATTACGTCGACGGAAGCTGCTGTACTTGAACTTACTTTAATAATATCTGCAGCATTCATAACAACTTTTTGATCTCCACCTACTGCAACTAATGAACTTCCAATTGGTATTGGAGCATCTTTAACTAAGAAACAACTATCTCCACCATTATTTAATAATGTGACATCGGCAGTGATTGCAGAAGATGTTTTGTTAGAAAGGTTTAATCCTATTATTGTTGTAGCAGTATTACTTGGACATGTATATACGGCAGAATCAGCAATTCCAATATTTTTTTTTGTTTGTAGTTTAAATAAGTTTGCCATATGTTATCCTAACGCTATTGCTAATGCTACAGCCGTTCCAGCTGGATCACCGAGTGGAGATACAATTAACACGTCGGCCGAATCAAGTATTCGGTCGTGCGCTTTGCCATTAATCGTAATGTTTTGATTTACTATAATTCCGTTCTTAACAACGAAATCTTTTTGTTGTGCTGTAGGCATCGGTTCACTCTCCCCAATGGATTATAATTCTATTTATACAAGTTACAGTTTAAACATTAGCCTTTAATCTCCATAGCTATTACAACCATAGAATCTTTTGCATCAGGCTCATCATTGATTCTAAAATCTCCATCATTTTGAGTTGCACATTGCAATTTATATGTTACTGAAGAAGCAGTTGAAGGTGAATCTAAATATTGAATAGCTATTGGACATGGAACCCAAATCGACCCATTTGTATTTGTACTATAACCATATCTAGGTATATACCTTACTTCTGTTGAACCTCGAAATATTTTAAATCTAATAGAATTATTCGTATTATTAGCCATACCACCACAATTCCAAGAAATAAAAATCTTACTTGATGTACTTGATGGTGTTATAGCTATAGATGTTCCATTAACATCACCAAAGCTTGTATTTGGCGTGGTGTTTGATGATTGCAATTGAGCCGCAACTGTCTGTATCACACTACCAGCAGGCATACCTGTTAAAAAGCTACTCCCTTGAACTAAGTTTGCGGTTGGTACTTTTTTTACTCTCGTTAATGCCATGTCTTCTCCTATACTATCGACATCGATCCGTTAATGACTACTGAAACTCCTGAGTCAATAGTTATAGGTCCTGCGACCATTGCATTATCATTTGAGTCTAAAGTAAATCCTGTTGATATACTATTTCGATTTTTTCTTACTGGTGTATTTGTAATTCCTATTGCATCATTTAACTTAGATGCAGTTATCACATTATCTGAAACTGTGCTTGTACTGTGCGCTTCACCTAATGCAGTTATAAAATCAATAGTATCACTTGAATCAATTGCTTCACTAAATGTTATAGTGGTTCCTGTCACAGTATAAGCAGAGTTTGGTGCTTGAATAACACCATTAATAGATACAATTAGTTGTTCTGCAATTAAATTTGGTTGTGGTATATTATTAATGTTTAGTGTATATGATGAGTCACTTGTACCAGTGATAGCATCCATTCTTTGATATACACCAAACTGTGGAGACTTACCGAGAGTACTCATTGTGCGATCTCCATAACAGTTAACGTTGTCAAGATATTGTAACCTGCCCAGTAAGCTATTCCACCACCTTCTTGCTTAACGACAACATTATAAGTTACTGCTGAAGCTGTAGCTGGTGCATGTAAAAGTGAGGCAGATAAAGCTGATACAAGTTGACCTGAATTTGAATGATTCATTGCCATTCCCATAGTTCCTGTAGCTAATAAAGTTCCGCCAGCAAGGACTGTTCCAGCATTAGTTGAACTTGAAGGATTAATAGAGACGTTAGCAACGGCTTTTTTAGTATTTGTTCCATTTGTTCCATAGCCATTAAAACTAACTAAAAATTTACTTGAGCTACTAAATGGAGTAAATGTTAAAAATAAACCAGTACTTTTATAAGTTGTTGTTGTATTTGATACTGTTGCTGTACTGGTATGTTGATATACTTGTATCACTTGACCCGGTGCTACTAAAGATCCTGCAGCTCCAGTTATCTTATGCCCACTCGCAACGTTTATAGTATTACTACTACTCGCCGAACCTTGTATATTTTGAACTGTTAAACTACTCATTAATCTGCATCCTCTATTGTGTTGCCATCTATTGCTGCCCACACAAGGATTGCTGTATAGTGTCTGTTGTTAGGATCTAGTGGTATAGCTAAATCTTGTCCATCTACAGTGCAGTTTATTGAACAATTTTCTCCATTATCTTGAAAGTATTTTGCATTAGTTATATTCATAATTTACTCCTATAATTCAGCATCAAGTGTTATTCCGTTAGTATTTTGATATCTAGCAATAACAGGTGCATCTAGTACTAAACTAGAAAAGTTCTGCATATTTATTGCAACACCTCTAGTATCTCCAGCGTACAAACTAATGTGTGCTGAACTTTGAGACTGGTTTGATGTTCTGTTATTGACGTTAAAAACCCCTTCTTGCCCTACGGCTGGAGTAGCTCTCATTGGTTGAAAAAATTGTGGATTCATGCCAATACTTGCAGCACTATTTACATTGTTAGCACCAGTCATTACTGACTGAAAATACCTCTGACACAAACCTAGTTCTTCCCCAAATGACCTATTCTCAAATGATGTGGCTTGAGAGCCGACTTCTAGTTGGACTCCAGTAAGTTGCCATGTTGCATTATCAGTAAGAGCAACATTGTTTTGTGCATGACCAAATGCCCAACCAGCATCTGCATAATTAGCCCATGTAAGAGCATTATTTGCTGAAGTAAAGTTTGACCCAGTTCCTAAATGCCATGTAATTCTTAAACCCTCACCTACATCATCAGCTATAGTACCACCACTGTTTGTATCAGCAGGAATATTAATTGTTTTTTCTTCCCATGTGTTAGCAGAACTTATAGTATAAGTTGAAGTTAATTGTCTTGCAGTTGAATCTGCTTTAAAAACATTTATTCCATAAGTACCAGCAACAGAAGATTTAACATAAAATCTTAAAGTTAGGTTTTTAGCACTGGATGTGCCGAAAGCTAATTGCTGTAAATCTTGTGCTTCTATCTTTTGACAACAATCAAATGTTTCAGCTGCTGCAATAGCTGACTCAGGTTCAGTTGTTGTCCATTTTAGAGAGTTTGCAAAACCTACAGGTGCATCAGCAGCTTGTGCGATAGTGCCTTCTAATTGGTCTAAACCTGTTGATTGAAATTGGAATCTATCTAAACCATATAAATTTGCTGTTCCTGTAGCAGCATGGTTAAAAGTTGCACTGCCACGTTGTTTTATCTTCATTGCACCATTAATGATAATGTTTCTTCTCCCACCAATCTGACCACCGTTTATTGATGGTGTATTCAAAGTTCCGCTTGTAGTAATATTTCCTGTTAATGTTGCATTTCCGCTTGTAGTAATATTTCCTGTTAATGTTGCACTTGTTGCAGTAATTGGAGATTGTGGAGGATGATTTACTGAAGTAATACCTTTACCTTGAAATATTACATAAAAAGAATCAGATGAGTTTATAACGCCTGTCATTGTTAATGTAGTTGAACTGACATTATAAGCAACAATCGGTTCTTGTCTCGTATTATTTACAAAGACTTCGATGTCTGTTGCAGTTGATACAACTTGACTAAGAGTATAAGAGGTTCCACCGTTTCCAGTAATTGTTTGCTTTTGAACAGTAACGTAACTCTCAGGCGCCTTATTACCTATTGTTGACATTTATGTTTGCTCCACGTATGATACTATTATATCTATTGAATCTGAATCTGATGACACAGCTTTTAATCTATGAGTTGCTTCCATTATAATTTTATGATCGCCACCTATGATAACTTCAGTACCACCAGGCGCAATTGTAGCATTTCTAATAATATGCGTTGGATCAGAATCTGTAGCTGAATCCATAATAGCTGCACTAAAGTTTACATTCTTATTTGGTAAAACATTAGCTGCAGACATTCCAATAATAATTGTTTTTGTTGAACTTGGACATGTATAAAGCGTGGCAGAATCGGTGCTTAATTGTGTCCTTAATATATTTTTAAGCGTATTCGCCATTTATTAACCTCCAAAAATTAATGAGTTAAGCAGTGCCTGATTGTCAGCAATTGTTGTAACTCCCGCCGAATCAATAATTCCATTTGAATCGATCATATGTTGTACTTCAGAAGAATCAGTAGATAACACAAAAACTTGTGCAGAGTCAAGTAAACCAGGAACTTGCATTTGTCTATCAAAGTCAATTCTGTTACCGTGTACCGATACTGCTTTCGCTAATTCTGCTAATTCTCTTGCTTTTGTCATATTGTTATTTATACCTCTTGTGCTTCTACCCATGTTTTATACGCTGTTTCTACTGAATCTATCCACACAGCATTTGCTACTGCTTGAACATTTGCAGCTTCACCACTTATGTCGGTGTCGGTGTGTGTCCAATTGTTATCTGAATCTTTTGATGATGAACAAGGTTGCAAGACGTGCCTATGCCTTGACCTGCTAATTTCTGTGCCATCTTCTTTGATAACTGTATCGGTTGCCACTTGGATATTCCAAGTTTCTACAACCTCTATTTTTGCTATTTCTATTGCTTTTGTTATTGCCACTTTAAACTCCTAACTATTAGTTTTGTAAAATACAGATGTTGATATATAAGCACCAGCTCCAGCATTATGTGCTATTTCACCCCAACCTCCTTGATTTACTGACTGATAAAAATCTATTCGTGTGCCTTGAACATATGGGGTTATATTTGCAGAAGTAGTACCTATTGTAAAACGAACATAAAACATTACATTTCCAGTTGCTTGAGCACCACCAGCTGCAAAAGGTAATCCAGTAATTCTCACCCCTCCTGCAGCACCAGTAGAGTTTACATTACTCATTTGAAATTGTGCATAAACCATATTGCCTATTTTTGTATATATTCCTGCTTGTGTGACTGCTGTAGATGGATTTGATGTACTTCCAGTTAAGGTTGCTGTCCAAGTTCCTTCTTCATAATCGTCAAGAATATTGACTGCACCAGTTCCACCTAATCCAATACCACCAGTTACATTTACACCAGTTGATGCCGTTTCAAATTTTTTGCTATTATCAAAGAATAATTTTACTGCATCATTATTTTGAAATCTTCCCATAAACTCAGAGCCATTCATAACTCGTACTTCTGTACCATTACTTTTAATTAAATTTAGTAATGATGTTGAAGCATTAATTGTTCCTATAGTTGCACTATCCGCAATACTTATCTTATTTCCTGTTGGTATCGTTATTGTTGAAGACTGCGCGCCTTGTAACTGATCTGTCTTAATTATACCTGTCATGCTAAGTCTCCTGCAAATTGTATAGTAACTACTGCACAATCTATTTTTACATCACCATCTTTTATAGTCTGAAGTCTAGATGCAGCAGCATCTAAATTAACACCATTGTCTAATATTAATATAGCTCTGTCTGATGTGCTACTTAACCCACCAGAAAATGTGTAATGATTTACACCAAATGCAACTGTAAAAGTAACAGTATAGTCTCCTGTACCATTGTCAGTTATACTAGCTACATTATTTGATACTCTAGTGGCTATAGTACTTGTGCCATTAAAATTTATCCAAGTTTTAAGTAGTCCTTGCTGTAGATTAGTAGTGTTTGTTCCACCTTCTCCTACCACAAGCATTGAACCTGCACTTGATACACCCTTTAGTTTATCTATAGCTATCTCTGATGAACCATCTCTTTTAACAATCTCATTGACTTCTATCTTACTCATTGTGCAATCTCCAAAAGTGTAAATGACGCACTAGCTACTGCTGCTCTGTCAGCACTTACCATTCTATAATATAATTGGTATGTGACTGCGTTTGTTGTGTTAGGAGAGTCTAGATAATTTATAGAAGTGCCTACAGAAGACAGAATACCGTTGCCGCCATAATCGTATAATCTTGTCTCAACTATTCTTGAAATTTGTGTTCCATCACGGTATATAGTCTGTCTTTGTTGAGCGTTTTGAGAATTATTTTGCCATGGTCCTACAGTAGCTTCCATCAATACTAAAATTTTACTACTTGAATTTGTAGGTGTTATAGATGTATTTGAAGCAACGTAATTAATAAAAGATGTTGATGTAGTTTCTACATTCCCTGACCCTGTCCCTTGTATAACTTGTATAACTTGACCAGGAGCTACAATAGATCCTGCAGTTCCACTTAACTTATGTCCACTCGGTATCTCAATAGTAGTACCGTGACTTGCCTGTATCTTATCTGTTTTTAATATACTAACCATTTTTTATTATCCTACTAAAAATCCACTAAACCATGTTCTTTGGCCTGAAGCATGAGAATGAACAAGTGGACTTGTCCCTGAAATTTGTACTCGTATTTCCACATAGTCAGTTGCAGCTAACTGAACAGTAACGCTTCCGCCTAAATGACTATTTAGCATGTTGTTTGCCGATGTTTGCATTTGAAACATATCTGAATAAAGTGAACCGTTTTTATATAAGAACATTATAAAATAATCCATAGTTCCACCATTTGCCACTGCTCTTGTTATGGAGTTAAAATGATATATTCCTGCTATTGGAGCAGTAAATCTTGAATTTGATGTGTTATAATTACTTCCTATGTCAAATGCTTCGTGCTCAAAAGTTATTGCTGTAGTTGTACTATCAGATATGCTTTGATTACTTGCTCTTTTTTCGGCACGAAATGCTGGTCTTGCTGGAGTTAATATTCTACCACTTGCATCAATAGTCATAGCGGCAGTTCCATTCGGATGTTGTATACTCTGTGTTCCTAAAATACTGGTCATACTATCGTTAACACTCCGTTAATCTTTAAGTTTATGTCTGAGTCTAAACTATAAGGTCCTACGACCATTGCTCTTTCTGCAGAATCAATAGTTACACTTACGCCTAAGTTCGCGTAGTTAATGTTAAAACTCTGTTTAATACCTTTACCGCCCGTAACTAAAATTGCAGGTGAAGCAGAATCGCCGTCAGGGTATTGTATTACTTTTACTCCTATTGTACTCATTAATCGGCTTCCTCTATAGTATTGCCTTCAGCTACCCATTCTTGGATTGCCATGTGGTGTCTGTTAGTAGGGTCTAGTGGTATAATAACCTCAACACCATCAACAGTTGCTTTAATATTTTGAAGTTCATTTACATTATGAGGAAATACCTTTTTATAATATTTTGCATTTTCAAAGTTCATTTAAATCTCCTATAATTCTGCATCTAATTTTAAACTATTGACAGAGGTATAATAATTTGCACCACTAGTATCCCCATTAAGCCCAAGTTTGTTTCTTTGATCATTGCCTTCTGTAGTAGGTGCACCATTTACAAAACTACCGCCTGTAGCCATAGTAATACTAACAGTAGGACTTGCTCTCATGGGTGTAGGTAAAAGAAAACTTCCTCGCCTAAAATGACTTGTACCACTAGTAGTAATAGGGTGAAGCCATATATAGCTGTCAGCAGTTATCTTAGGGTCTTGATAATACCTTTGACACAACGTTAGTTCTTCTCCAAATGACCTATGTTCAAATGCTGTAGCTTGTGAGCCTACTTCCATTTGTAAGCCAGTAATTCTAACTAAGTTATCAGTATTATCAAAAAAAGAACCAATGCCAACTGCCCTCATGTTATCACTTGCTGACCTTGATTGCCATGCATTTGCAACATAAGTTCCTCCAGTAAAGTTAGAACCTGCGTGCATCCAAATACCTAAACCAAAAGACCTATCAGTATTATCATCTAAAGCTCCAGTAGTATCTGCTGCAAATGTTAAAATATGACGAGTCCAACTTGTAGAGGTTGTAAAGCGTTGTGTATTTACTCTATTGTTATCAAAATCATTTAACTCACACATAAAAGTAAAGGCTTTATTTGTTTTCATATAAAAAGATACAGTTATTTGTTCTGCATTAGATGTGCCTTTTTTGAATAGCTGTAAACTTTCACCTTCAAAACTTTGTTCTAATAACATATATTCATTAGCAGCAATAGAGGTATCTGCTGTAGTACAATCAAACTTTATAGAGTCTCCAAAACCATCTGGTGTATCTGTGTCTTGTGTCATAGTTAAACGACCAGCAGTATTTGGAGCATAAAGTTTATGTCTATCTACTGTCCAATAATTTGTATTTCCACCAATACTAGCTTGTGTTGTATTTCT
>Ga0307999_1000003_pt1 | contig 57894 bp, 87 predicted proteins | sample Neamet1_FD_203158 | JGI IMG/M metagenome (GOLD analysis project Ga0307999, IMG submission 203158) | Marine microbial communities from water near the shore, Antarctic Ocean - #1 | ecosystem: Environmental > Aquatic > Marine > Unclassified | place: Southern Ocean | collected 2014-06-04 | reverse complement strand
ACATCAAGACCTTCAAACAACTTTGGGGGTATCAACTATGCTGCACTTAATAAAGAGAATGGTAGTAGAGATAGATTTGTGAGTAGATTTGATGGGGGTACATTAATACAATTTGATTATGATGCCTATCATCCTCGTATCATTGGTAAAATGGTGGATGAGCCAATTCCATTAGATATTTCCGGTCACCAAGCATTAGCCGATATGTATGGAGTTTCCTATAGTGAATCAAAACCGATAACGTTCCGACAATTATATGGTGGTGTACAAGATGAGTACTTACATATTCCGTTATTTAAGAAGGTTTCACATAAGATAGATAAGATGTGGGTTGAGTTCACACGTAATGGGTATATTAGAACTCCAATGGGGAGAAAGCTCGTTAGAAGTAACCTAAATGAGATGAACGCTAATAAACTGTTTAATTATGTATTACAGTCAACCGAAACAGAGTTAAATATGGTTATACTTTCTAAATTAATGGATAAGATGAAAGATATGAAGTCAAAAATGGTGTTATACACTTATGATTCATATTTATTGGATATGCATCCTTCGGAAATTGAGTTAATTAAAGATTTAAAGATACTTATAGAAGTAAATGGATTCCCTACCAAATTAGAGAAGGGTAATCGTTACTCAGAAATGAAGTCGATTAATATAAAAGAAACAGGTAAATAATATGAAGAATTTTCTTAAAGAGATTATGACGTTATGGTGGGTTGAAGCAGGAGTTGCTTTAAAAGACCCAAAAAGTGAAGCATCCATTAAAGCACTTAAAACAATTTTAAGGGAAGATTTAGAATTGGATGATGACTTTATAGATTATATAGTAGAGAGTGTTACAAACTCACCTACAAATTTTATACCTAAAGGTAATATTGATTCTGGTACTAAGGTAAATAAAACACAAACATCAGTTTCAGCACAAATAGCTAGTTGGTCTGATGATGAAGAAATTACAGAAGATGAAGAAGTTGAAGAAATCGAAGGTGAAGAGCCTGATGAAGAAATTGATGATAAGGATGATGCAGTTAAAGATATTAAACTTAATGGACTTACTGATTATGAAAAAGATAAGTTAAAAGAAAATATATTAATTGAATTAGGGGCTATATTAAGTGAGGCTAGTGTTTATTCCGATGATTATGGATTAGGACACAAAGTGATGTGGAGTTCAAGTGGTCAAAAATCATTTGCCGCAAGAATTGAAGATGGTGCACCGATGATGACAATGCCGGCTACGAAAGTTAAACCAACTGCTGATGCAATCCAAGTCGGTGATGATACTGGAATTGAGGTTTATCTAAAAGGGGCTAACGGAAAAGTTTACCATATAAAAGGTAAAGGTACATCAGTTGGTAATATGTTCAAACATTATAAGGATAATACCTCATTTAAATTAGATACAGGTGATAAGGAAACTGCCGCTCTGTTAGGTGTTTATATTAATGCAGAGAAATTCCTTAGTGATTTCAATAACGCAACCGATGAAACACTTCCAAAATTAGTTACTACCTTTAAAAATACAGTAACATCAACGTTGACGGGACAGGATTGGGCCAGTAATGATATAGTATCTATGTTGAGTAAAGCCTCTATTGTAAATATTATTCAAGTATGTACAATTGCGGCCGGAATGGATAGATTCTGTAAGATTAAAGGAACAAAGGGTTGGAGTATTATTCACGGAAGAATCGAAGATTATTATACAGCCGAAAGTAAAAACCCACATACGAAAGCCGAAGGTAGTAAAAAGAATACTGCTGATTGTGTCATTGTAAAGGGTAGTGTTGCTAGTTTCATAGAGAATTTAAAAACCGAAAAAATCTCATACGATAGTAATGGGTTATGTACATTAACATCAGGTGAGAAGTTTTTCCAAATATCATTAAAACAGGCAGAAGGTGAGGCTCAATTAGGAAAAATCACAAGTGATTTCGCTAAAAAGTTCGGAATGATGTCAAATGATGATTTAGCTAATATGTTTATACATGAAGGTGTTCAGTTAGATGAAGGATTAAAAGATTTATTTGATAAGGGATTGAAGTTTGTAAAAAGTGTAGGAAAGGCTATCATTGATAAGATTTCTCAAATGAGTACTATGTTTGGTTCATTCTTTAAAGCTAATTTAAAAGCACTACAATCAGCTAAAAAGAAATCTGAAAAGAAAACCGATGATTTCATAATGAATCTATCAGTAGATAAGAAGTATTTAGATGAATCCTTGATATTAGAAAAAAAGGGAAAAATCTCAATAGAAGATAAAGTTGAAGCAATTGCACAAGACGCAGATGCATTTGGTAAACTATACACATACACCTCAAATAAATTTCTATTAGTATTAAAGAAAACGAAAAAGCCTGGGTTAAAATCAGTAGGTAACACCGTAATCCCAAAGGCATCCAAACCATCAGCTGATATAGTTAGAAAGTTAATGGCAAACGCCAAAGCATACGATTCTATTGAGAGGATATTATCGGGTGCTAGTGGTCAACAAAAGGAAGTGGACCAATTATTTAAAGATATGCTGACATTAGAAAAGGAAATGTACTTCGGACGAACATCATTACCATTAGTAAAAGTATATGGGTTAAAGCCAAATGGTGGTGGTACTGCGTGGACATTCTTAAAAACAGGAAAGGAATTCGTAGAAGAACGTATATCAGCATTTAGTGATATGCCTGAAAATGTACTTATAGTTAACTCAGCAGCACAAGCTGATGGGTATATGGCGGTTTCAACTCTTATGTTAAGTCATTTGAATAAAAAAACACAATCACCTATGTACAATATGGTAACATTTAGAACTAATAGTAAAACTTCAACTACATTTGTAATTGAAGGTTCAAAAGTTGTAAATATGAACTATATTAGGAAAAATATATTATAATATCGGAGAGATGAGTGAGAACACAATTATTATGTACATTTACAACTGAACCCACATTCGAAGAGATGTTAGCAAACATTTTGAAACGACATGAGGTATTCAGTAGAAAGATATTTATATTAAAACTTAACCCAACTAAAGAATTGGTAATAAGTTATAACATCGTACCAGACCGAAACGCAAGCTTTGTACCAAATACAATAATGGTACATCGTAAGAAGGAAAGTAATACTATCTACACTATTAACGCATTGAATCGATTGATATTAGATTTAAATGGGGGTGTTGTGGATAATCAATATCAAGTTGATTGGAGTGAGTATAAAAACTCAATGGTACTTACAGATGGCGATGGATATAAGGTAGTAACTACTAAATTATTCAGTATAGTTGATGTTAATTAAAACAACTTAATATTTATTAAAAGAAAAATAAGAATATAATTAGGAATATACAATTAAATGTTGTATATTTACACAGTAATAACAACAGAGGCATACTATGGCAAATTTAGAAGAAAATAGAAAGTTAATGATGGAGCAAATTAAATCCTTCAAAAGCTTAAATGAATCAGGTAATCACGATAGAGATATCAAACGACTTGAGACACCAAAAGAGTTTGAAAAATTCATTAAGAAGATGAAATCAAAAATATCTAAAAAAGATTATAAAGATATTATGGAAGAGTATAAATCACTTGAACTTTTAGATTTCGATTTAGAACAAGGTGATGCAGACCAAGATGATTATGATGTAGCAGTAGAAGATTTACAATTGGAGTTAACTAACGCATTAACTGAAAACCTTAGTGAAGGGATGGGAATGACTCCCGGTAAAAACAATTTCCTAATGAAAGGTTTAGAAAATATCCTAGATAAGGAAATTGAGCATACTACTAGAAAGAACGGTAGTGTATCAGTTATCACATCATTTAGTGTTCCTGGTGGAAAAAACAAATTAGATGTTGAAGAAGATATGGATGGTTACTGGGTTGTAACATTAAAGGCTAAGAAAGGTATGAAAATCTGGGCTAACGAATTCGACTTTGGATTTAGTGATATCAAAGATGAAGCAACTGCAATTAAAGCCGCTTTAAAAATGGCTAAAAAGCACAAAGGTGCATTCGCTTACTAAATAAAGAAATTACAAAATATATACGAAAAGGCTTGGTTAATTCAAATTCTTTTCGTATATTTGTAACCATATCAACGCATGGGGTTAAATAGGCGTTGAAATAAAAACTAAATATAATTAGGAATATTAAATAATATTTCGTATATTTGTAACCATATCAACACATGGGGTTAAATAGGTGTTGAAATAAAAACTGAAATATAATTAGGAATGTTGAGAAATATTTCGTATATTTACATAAATAATAATTAATTAATAACAAAAACAGAGTAAATTATGGCAATTGATTTAAATGCAATTAGAAACAGACTAGACAGTCTACAAACGAAGGTAACAAAAACAGATAACCTTTGGAAACCGAAACCAGGTAAACAACAAGTAAGAATAGTACCTTACATCCACAACGAATCCAACCCGTTTATTGAATTGTTCTTCCACTACGGATTTGGTGGTAAGAATATCCTTTCACCTCAAACACATGGTGAGGCTGACCCATTAGTAGAGTTCGCTCAACAATTGAAGGCAACCGGTGATAGAAACGATTGGAATTTATCAAAACAATTAACACCTAAGATGAGAACATACGTTCCAGTATTGGTTCGTGGTGAAGAATCTGAAGGAGTTAAATTTTGGGGATTCGGTAAAACAGTTTATCAGGAACTACTTGCGTTCTTCGCAGATCCTGATTATGGAGATTTAACTGACCCAATGAGTGGGAGAGATATCACCGTAGAATTCAAAACAGCAAAAGAGTTAGGGAAAAACTACCCAGAAACTTACATCAGAGTAAAACCAAATCAAACATCTATCTCAGAAGATAAGAATATTTTAACAATGTTGAAAGACCAAATTGAGTTACCTTCAATGTTCAAAAAATATGATTATGATGAGATGAAAGGTTTATTGGAAACTTGGATGGAAACTGGGCAAGTAGGTGATACAGCAGAAGCTGAATCTACTCCGGCTCAACAACCACAATCAACTTCAAACAACACAAACGCACCTAAAGCATCTGTACCTTCTGGTAAGACTGCTGATGTAAAGGACGCATTTGATGATTTATTTAACAACTAAAAATTAAGATATATGGCAACGAATCGTGATGAATTATCCTCACTTCTCGCCGATAATCTTAATAAAAAGTTCAAAGGACAAGCACAGGCTGCTTATTTCTTAGATGGCTCAGAACAGACACCCACCGACTTAACGGAGTGGGTGTCTACTGGGGATGATATGCTAGACTTAGCAATATCGAATCGACCTAACGGTGGATTTCCTGTCGGACGAATAGTTGAAGTTACGGGTTTAGAAGCAAGTGGAAAATCTCTACTATCAGCACATACATTAGCAAACTGCCAGAAGAAGGGTGGGTTAGCAGTGTACATTGATACAGAGAACGCAATCAATCAAGAGTTTTTAGAAGCATTAGGTATTGATACCGCCAAGTTACTTTATGTACCTATGGAAACGGTGGAAGATATATTTGCAGCTATGGATTCTATTATTGAATCAGTAAGAAAATCAGATAAGAAAAGATTAGTAACAATTGTAGTTGATTCAGTCGCTGCAGCAACCACTAAAGTGGAACTTGCAGCTGATTATGACCAAGCGGGTTACGCAACCCAAAAGGCTATAATCATTTCAAAAGCAATGAGAAAGATTACTAACCTTATTGGAAGAGAGAGAATCTTAGTGGTATTTACAAATCAACTGAGAGTTAGGTTGGGTGTATCCTTTGGAGACCCATACACAACCTCAGGTGGTAAAGCATTAGGGTTTCACGCATCTTGTAGATTGAGAATGAAACAGATGGGTAAACTTAACGCTAAAATTGGTGGAGTTGAACAGGCAGTTGGAATTAAGACAAGAGTTCAGGTTATTAAAAACCGAATGGGCCCACCATTACGTTCAATAGATTTTGAAATATACTTTGATAGGGGAATTGATAGATATGCTTCATGGCTTAACACTATGAAAACATATAAGTTACTAGAACAAGGTGGTGCATGGTACACATGGACTTCTAAAGATACTGGTGAGATTATTAAATTTCAAGCAAAGGATTTCGAAAAGAAATTGGATGAGAATCCAGCAATTAAAGAGGAAATATATAAACAAATCTGTGATGCATACATTTTGGGGTACAAAGAAGCATCCCGAAACGCAAACACAGATACAACTCAATTAGATGATGGACACGAAATATAAAGAAATATTCAGCAATCTATCAGAGACAAAGCATGGCGATGTTAATGATAAAGTAATGATTGTTGATGGTCTTAATATGTTTATCAGATGTTTTGGAGCAGTTCCGACATTAAATGACGATGGGAATCACGTCGGCGGGGTAACAGGTTTTCTGTTATCCCTCGGCGCTCTTATCCGAAATAATAAACCTACTAGAGTTTTTATGGTATTTGATGGAAAGGGTGGTTCAACTCGTAGAAAGAAAATGTATAAAGGTTATAAGGAAGGTAGAACTGGGATGACTAAAGTAAACAGATTAGCTGGATACGAAGATTTAGAGGACCAGAAAGAATCTATGAAGAACCAATTCAATACGTTGATGAGGTACTTAGATTTACTTCCACTTGATGTGTGTTTTGTAGATTATGTTGAAGCTGATGATATTATGGCATATGCTGCGAGGCATGTATTCAAAAAGGAAGTTATGATAATCTCATCTGATAAGGATTTCTTACAATTAGTTGATGATAGAATCTCTGTGTATCAACCAACCAAAAAGAAATGGATGCATCCTGATGATGTTTTAGATTTATATGGAGTTCCATCAAAGAACTTAGTGTATTTCAGAATATTCGATGGAGATAAATCAGATAATATCCCCGGTGTTAAAGGGGTAGGACCTAAAACCATTATTAACAAATTACCATTCTTACAAGAAGATAATATGAGTATGGATAAATTGTTTGAAAATGTGTTAAAGTTAGATGATGAAAAGCTAAAGGCAAAGATAATGGATAGTAAAGATGTATTAACATTGAACTATGACTTAATGCAGTTAGAAGAACCTGATATGTTGAGTTCAGCAATAACATCAACTGTTCGTAGTATGATAGATTCGCCAATAGAAGGGTTAAACTCATTTCAGTTCAAAAAAGACTTTATGGTTGACAAACTATATACAGCCTTTAAGAATATTGAGGTGTGGTTAGCTAATACTTGGACTGAATTAGACACCTATTCAAAACAAACTAAGAAATAGCTTGTTAGTTTAAAATAAAATTTGTATATTTACATCCTATGGATAAATTCGGAAATAAATTTGGAACGAGCTTTCAAATCAAAATAATCTCAGCGCTACTATCTGACAGGGTATTCCTTCAAACGGTATATGATATATTATCACCAGATGCATTCGACTCGGATGCAAATGAGTGGTTGGTAAAGACTATACTAAAACATTTTGATGAATATAATGAACTACCAACCTTAGATGTGTTTAAAGTTGAGATAGATAAGGTACAGAGGGATGTATTAAAACAATCGGTTTTAGACAACTTAAAGCAAGTTTGGAAGCAAATTGAATCCGATGATTTGGATTACGTTAAAGAGCAAACGTTAGAGTTTTGTAAAAATCAAAACTTTAAGGGTGTTATTTTAGAATCTGTTCAATTACTTGAAGAAGGTAAATTTGATGTTATCAAAGAGAAGATTGATAACGCTATGAAGCAGGGGCAGGATACTGATATCGGTCATGAGTATAAGGCTGATGTAAAAGCCCGTTATGAGGAGAATATCAGAAATGTAATTCCGACTGGATGGGATGTTGTTGATGAATTAGTTGATGGTGGGTTTGGAAAAGGTGAACTTATACTATTTGCTGCACCTCCGGGTATTGGTAAATCGTGGGCATTAATTAATGTTGGAATGGCCGCTGTAAAAGCTGGTAAAACTGTAGTTCATTATACATTGGAGTTAAATGAAGGGTATGTAGGTCAGAGGTATGATGCAATACTAACAGGTACTGCAGTACAAAACCTTAAATTTAACATTGAAGATGTTGAACGACAGGTTGCTAATTTAGAAGGTGAGTTGATAGTAAAATATTGGCCAACTAAATCGGCAGGATTGAACGCAATGAGGGCTAGTTTGGATAAACTAATACTACAAGGTAAGAAACCTGATGTAATAATTTGTGATTACGCTGATTTACTGAAAGGGAATAGTAGAAAGGAACGACATGAAGAGTTAGAGGAATTGGTGGAAGGTTTAAGAGGAATTGCTGGTGAATATGAATGTCCGTTATATACAGCATCACAGATTAATAGAAGTGGAGCAGACCAAGATGTTATTACAGGTACATCAATCGCAGGTTCATTCTCTAAGTTAATGACCGCTGATTTCGTAGTTTCATTGAGTAGAAAAATCGAAGATAAATTAGCAGGAACGGGTCGATGGCACGTTATTAAAAATAGATTCGGACCGGATGGAATGACTCTACCTTCTAAAGCAAATATGAGTAACGGTAGGATGAGTATTTATTCAGATGATTCCATTGATGGTCAAAATACCAAAACGGAGATGAACAAAGGGGAGAGTATGGTACGAAAGAATTTGTTACAAAAATACAATGAATTGAATAATGATATTGATTTTTAATCCATACTTATAATCACCCAATAAATAAATTACACTAAAAATAAAAAGAAATCTATGTCAATATTTAAAGAAAGAGTAGCATATAAACCATTCGAATACCCTGAGTATTATACTGAAGGTTGGTTAAAGCAAGCACAAGCGTTTTGGTTACATACTGAAATCGCAATGCAGGGTGATATAAAGGATTGGAACGAAAATCTTAGTGAATCTGAGAAGAATTTAGTAGGGAATATCCTATTGGGATTTGCACAAACGGAATGTGCTGTTTCTGATTATTGGACTACAATGGTAACTGATTGGTTTCCAAAGTGGGAAATTAAGCAGATGGCTATAATGTTTGGTTCGCAGGAAACGATACATGCAACTGCATACTCTTACCTTAATGAATCATTGGGATTAGATGATTTTGATGGATTCCTACATGAACCGACTATGGCTAACAAATTCGAATACCTAATGGGTACTGGTGGTAAATACACTTATAAGGATTTAGCAAAGAGTAGTGAGGCTAGAGAGGATGTAGCCCGTTCATTAGCAATATTCTCAGCATTCGCAGAAGGTGTGAGTTTATATAGTTCATTTGCAGTTTTATATAGTTTCCAAATGAGAAATTTATTAAAAGGTATTGGACAGCAAATGAAATGGTCTGTAAGGGATGAATCATTACATAGTAAAATGGGATGTCAGTTATTCAATCAACTGTGTTCAGAATACCCTGAATTAAAAGAGGCTTCCAAATCATCAATAGAAGAGGCTGCCCGATTAATGATAGGAATGGAACATGAGTTTATTGATAAGATATTTGAAATGGGTGATTTAGAAAACCTAAAGAAGGATGATTTAAAGCATTTCATCTCAAAAAGAGGTAATGAGAAATTAAAAGAACTTGGATATGGTGGTATATTCGAATACGATGAAAAGAAAGCCGATGAATTGGATTGGTTTTACCATCTTACAGGTGGGGCAACACATACCGATTTCTTCGCAGTTAGACCTACTGATTATAGTAAACCTAACGAAGGCGATGATTTTAGTGATATGTGGTAAGTAATAGTAATAATAATAATAATATAAAAAAACAAACAGTTATGAAATTTAATGTATTAATTGATAATGTACTCGAATGGGCTGATGATAAATCAATTCTTAAACCAGAGAACGCAACTAAGCAGATGTTAAAAGTGATGGAAGAGGTTGGTGAGACCGCCGGAGCTCTTGCGAAGAACGACCAGCATGAATTAAAAGATGGTATTGGGGATTCATTTGTAACTCTAATCATTTTAGCAAAACAATGTGGGTTTACACCGGAAGAATGTTTGACTGCTGCATGGGATGAGATAAAGGACCGTAAGGGAGTAACAACAAATGGGGTATTTATAAAAGCATGAAGAATTTAGCAGAAGATTTAGGATGGGAGCTCGGTGTAGATTTCCCAGAATGGGCAAACACAGAAATATACGTCAAAACCATCAGTAATGGGTATCTCTTAGCGGGAGAAACACCAAAGGATGCGTATTGGCGAGTTTGTACCACAGTAGCACGTAGATTAAATAAACCACAGATGGCATCTAAGTTTTTTGATTACGTTTGGAAGGGTTGGTTGAACTTAGCATCACCTGTATTATCAAATACTGGTACTGATAGGGGATTACCTATTAGTTGCTTCGGTGTAGATGTAGCAGATTCAATACAAGATATTGGAACTAAGAATTTAGAAATGATGTTGTTAGCTAAACATGGAGGTGGTGTTGGTATTGGTATTAATCAAATCAGACCAGCCGGAGCTAAAATTACACAGAATGGTACATCCGATGGTGTAGTTCCATTTTGTAAGATATACGACTCTACTGTTATAGCAACCAATCAAGGTTCTGTAAGACGTGGTGCAGCATCTGTAAACTTAAACATAGAGCATTCTGATTTTGATGAATGGATTGATATCCGTGAACCAAAGGGTGATGTGAACCGACAGTGTTTAAATCTACACCAATGTGTAGTTGTTGGTGATAAGTTTATGAGAAAGTTAGAAGATGGCGATGAAGAGGCTCGTAGAAAGTGGGGTAAGGTAATCGCAAAGCGTAAAGCAACAGGTGAACCTTATATTATGTATAAAGGTAATGTTAATAAACAAAACCCAGAAGCATATAAGAAAAATGGATTAAAAGTACATATGACGAACATTTGTTCTGAAATTACTTTACATACAGATGAAAATCACTCATTTGTTTGCTGTTTATCATCACTAAACTTATCTAAATATGATGAGTGGAAAGATACTGATTTAGTATATACCGCTACATGGTTTTTAGATGGTGTACTTGAGGAATTTATACAAAAGGCTAAGAATATGAGAGGATTTGAAAACTCTGTACGTTCAGCACAAAAAGGTAGAGCATTAGGATTAGGTGTATTAGGGTGGCATACTTACTTACAACAAAGAGGTATTCCGTTTGATTCATTAACTTCTCAATTTGAAACTCGTAAGATATTTTCTCAAATGAAAATCGAATCTGAAAGAGCGAGTAGAGATATGGCAGAGGAAATGGGTGAACCATTATGGTGTGTTGGTCAATCAATGAGAAATACTCATTTAAGAGCAATCGCTCCAACTGTATCTAATTCTAAACTGAGTGGTAATGTTTCTCCGGGTATTGAACCTTGGGCTGCAAATGTATTCACCGAACAAACATCAAAAGGAACGTTCATCAGAAAAAACAAAGAATTAGAAAAAGTTCTTCGTAAGATTGGTATGAATAATAAAGATACTTGGGATACGATTCTTGCAGATGAAGGTAGTGTTCAAGGATTAACTGAATTGGATAATTGGGTTTTCTGTGATGGTAAGATTATTAGTAGAGATGATGTTAAAGAATTATCTGTAACTGATGAAATTAAGGATGTATTTAAAACATTCAAAGAAATCAATCAGCTGGAATTAGTTAGACAGGCTGGAATTAGACAGCAGTATATAGACCAATCGGTATCGCTTAATTTGGCATTCCCATCAGTAGCAACACCAAAATGGATGAATACTGTACATATGGAGGCGTGGAAGCAAGGTGTAAAAACACTTTACTATACACGAACTGAATCAGTATTAAGAGGTGATATTGCTGAAAGAGCAATGGACCCGGATTGTTTATCCTGTGATGGGTAACGATAATGTGGTCTAACGACCACCTTTAGGACCGTTATTCGTAACGGAGAGATGGGGGGTTCGCTACCCCCATTTCATTTTTAATAACATTTAAAACAACAATAATATGAAATATTTATACTTTTCGGCCGAATGGTGTGGCCCATGTAAAACACTAAGCCCGATTATGGCTCAAGTAGGACAATCGGTTACTGTTCAAAAAATCGATGTAGATTCCCAACCGGATGTAGCTACACAATATAATGTTAAAAATATACCAACTGTGATATTAATAAATGATGGTGTGGTAGTACACCGGTTCATAGGAGTGCAGCAAGCATCTACTTATATAAATGCAGCAAAATAAATTAGGAAAATCCAAAAAAGTTTTGTATATTTACAATAATAAAAAGTTACGAAGAACAATGGCATTAAGAGGAGAATCACACCCAGCACATAAACTTACCGAAGAGCAAGTGAAATCTATTAGAACCCTATATAAAATAGGACATCGAAACATAAAGGTTTTGGCGAGGAATAATGGAGTATCGTCAGCTAATATCCGTAGGATAGTGAAAGGTGAGACTTGGAAACACTTGTTGTTTGGGGAATTTAACAATTATCAATAATCAGTTATGAAAGAAGAGGGAAAGGATTACTGTGATGTATCTAAGGTACATATAGCGCCAATAGCAAAATCTATTGCCAAAGATATGATTATCAAAAAGCATTATACGCATGCTTGGACTGCTTGTAGATACGCATTAGGTGTTTACTACAAAGCAGATGATAGTTCATTTCAATTTGGTGAAGATAAGTTAATCGGTGTTGCAGTATATGGTTTCCCAGTTGGGGCTAGAGCAGCAACTTCAATATCTGAAGAATTAACAAAAGACAATGTATTAGAACTTACTCGTTTATATATAGATGACGGGTATGGTTCTAATATAGAATCTTTTGCAATGTCACAAACATTTAAGTGGTTAAAAGAAAACGATAAAAACATCAAATGTTTACTTAGTTATGCAAATAACGGTGAAGGGCATGTTGGTGGAATTTACAAAGCAACCAATTGGGTGTATCAGGGATTAAATACTGATATAGCACTTATGCCGAATTGGGGTATATCTTTAACCAAAGACCCATACAATTGGATTCATAGTAGAACTGTATATTCATTATGGGGTAGTGGTAACTTAGAGCATCTTCGTAAAGAAATCGGTAAAGAAGGACATACTGAATTTTGGAGACGTGAAGAACCACCAAAGCATAGGTACATTCAGTTGTTACCTCAAAGTAAAAAAGAAAAGAAACATTTAATGGGTAGTTTAAAACACCCAATCAGACCGTATCCGAAGGATGCATCTGAATACAACACCGAAGTTGTAACACATACCACTTATGCGCCTGAGGAATCGAACGCAATAAACTTTTGGTAGTGAGTTTACAGTAAACAATCTACTGTAAACATTAAATTGTTAATAACTTTTTAAAATAAATCATAAAAGGCTAGGAATTTCAATATATTATTCGTATCTTTATTATGTAATAAGAAAGGGACAGAGTTGAGTCCTATAATAAATAAATAAATAAATAAATAATAAAAATTATGGCAGAATTAGTAGTAAGTAGTGGTAATGGTATTAAAAATCAGTTTAGGTTATCTGAATCTGATTTTTATAAGATACCATCAATGAAAGAAGTTGATTTAGGAAATCAGCCAATGGCATATGAGGCATATCTTTATTATATTAAAGATTTGATATCTGGTAGTATGTACTTAGGGGTACACAAACTTAATGATAAATTATATTGGACTTCTATGAAGCATTTGGAAGGAAAAGCAATTCTTCAAGGTGATGAAAAGCGTATTCAATATAAAATATTAGAATATGGTGAGTATTCTACTATGAAAAACAAAGAATCTGATGAAATAGATAAGCATGACGCTGTTCGGTCTCCCGAATTTTGGAATCAGATGTATGGTTCATATCACAAAGAAAAAATGAGACCTTCATTAGTTAAAGAGATTGTATCTAATATAGAGAATGGTGTATATCCCATTACAACTGAAAGTGTATCTAATTTGGTGAAAATATCAACTTGGCAAGTTAGATTGGGGGAGTATGTTCCTAGTTTACTTAAATATATAAAATCTAAAATCAACGAAGTTAGTGGTAGTACTAAAAATTGTAATCCAATTGTTATATTAGAAGATAGATTAAATAAAAAACTATATAGAGAAACTGATTTAAGAATTGATGGAGCACATACATTAAAAGCCGCTCATAGTTGTGGCTCACTTACAATAAAAGTAATCAGAATACCTAAAGAGATACATGCTGATTTATCGACTAGTGAGATTGAGTTGATTGCGACTGGGCTTAATAAAGATAAAGAAATTAGAAAAGAACCAAATAGTAAAGAAACTTTAGCAAAAACGATATTCGGATTTTGGTTAAGAAATCGACTGGAAATAGATTCAGATATGAATATTGGTATTCTAAAAGATTCTGGTAAAGATTCAGCTGAAAGAAGAGATATCTTTAAAAAAGCTGAAGAACTTAAAAAATCATATTTGTATGAAACTCTTCAGAATGTAGTATTGATTGATTATCAAGAAGCAGATAAGGGAGTTCTTACTAAAGCTGTAACCGAAAGTACAACCGATAAAACTTTAGCTATATCCCAATCATCATCTTCACTTCGTTGGGATAGAGCATGTGAGAAAATGCAAGATGATAAGCAGGGTAGAAAACACCTTGCTTATTACGTTTATCATTCATCATTTATTGCAGCTGAAGAGTTATGGGTAGATGAAGAGATGAAATTAAGAGAGAGATTGGATTATTGGTTAACATCAAAGGGATACACTTACGAAATAATAGAAATGACTTACAAACGTGAAAAAGTAATATTATGATGGAATTTTGGGAAAGTATAGATTATAGTAAAGCGAGGAAAGTGTTAGTGATACCAAATATCACTAACTCCTCAAACATAGAGAAAGACTCTTTTGTAGATGTAATACATAACCACATCAAAGGGTTAGATAAATATGGTGAATACTTTTGGCACATCGTAATGCCGACTGGTAAAGTAAGTAAGAAACTTAACTTACCAAATGTAAAACAACATCAGGCTGACATTCCCGGTGATATGATGAATCAGAGGGCATATCCACCTGATAAGTTAATCGCTATATTAAGGGATGTTGATTATGATGTAATATATTCACATTTACCAGATTGGCCGCAAGTTGGTAGGTATAAGAATTCAATCGATACTAAGATAATAGGATATTGTCATTGGTGGGAAATGAAATCATCTAATGGAATTGACCGTAGACCCGGTAAAGCAAAGTGGTTATGGTTACCAATTGAATTATTAGGTGTATCTCAGATGGATACTTGTTATTTAAATACACAAGACCAAAAGAATAGGGTATTAGCAGAAGCAAAGGAAACCTTCAATGATGAGTTCGTTGATAAATTAGATAATATTCTTAATGTATGGAATTTAGGTGTACAATCTGAAAAGATTGTGGATACTATTAAAGATACTAAAGAAAATGTTATTGTATTTAATCACAGAGCAGCAGCATATAAAGGATATCCTAAGTTTATAGAACTAATGGAAGAGTATAGAACTAAACGACAGGATTTCAAAGTATGGATTCCTCAGTTGAATGGTACACCACCACATAGTTGGATTGATAATTCAAAAGTACCAAAGCACGAATACTATGCTAGATTACAAAATTGTAAGGTAGGTGTTCAGATGAAGCAAACTAACTACGGTTGGTCTGTAAGTGGTACTGACTGTATGATGAATGGTACACCAATGATATGGCACGATTCAGAGTGTTATCACGAAATAGACCCGAATGGGATGTTCTTTAAATTCAAAAAGGATTTCTTTTCGATGTTAGATACATTGTTGGATAATGATGAAGTAAGAAAGGAAAAAGACACACTTGCTATAGAGAGAGCAAAAGAACTTTCAAAAAATGAAGGGGAAATGCTTGGTAATCTCCATAAAAAGTTGTATATTTGTTAAAATAAAATTAAGTTATGTATCAAAATGTATATTGGGAAAAAGAAGGAGGCATCCTACATTGCTGGGATGACAAGAAGGGGTACTTCACAAAGAAGCACCGAAATTATGCGTATATTGAGGATGGGAATGGCTCACATCAATCAATTTATGGTGAGCGTTTAAAGAAAATCAATTATTGGAATAGAGAAGATAATCTGAAATTATATGAATCTGATGTAAATGAGGTAACTCGTTTCCTAATTGATGAGTATGGTGATTCGGATGAAGTATCAGAAGGTAACATCGTATTAACATTTGATATTGAGGTAGAAATGAATTCAGGTCTACCGGATATATCAGAAGCTAAAAACGCAATGACTTCAGTAGCATTCCATGATTCAGCAACAAATGATTATTATGTATATGTTATCACCCCAGGTGAAGAGATAAACAAAACTATCAAAGGTGCTATGGTTCGTTCGTTTGAAAATGAAGAAGATATGTTAATGGCATTCTTAAACAAATGGGAAGAGATTGCACCTACTATTATTACAGGATGGAATATTGATTTCTTTGATGTAACTTATATGTACAACCGAATGAAGCGAATGGTTGGTAAGAAGAACGCAGATAGACTCTCACCAATTCAAAAAGTTCATTGGAATAAATACAGACAGCGTTATATCATAGCTGGTGTATCTGCATTAGATTACATCGCTCTATTCAAAAACTTTACATATACTGAATATCCAAATTATCGATTAGATACTATCGCTAGAATGGAATTGGGTAGAGGTAAGATTGAGTATGAGGGGAACTTAGACCAACTATTCAGAGATGATATTGAAAAGTTCATTGAGTATAACTTAGTGGATGTTGAATTGGTAGTTGATATGGATAAGAAATTACAATTCATTGAATTAGCCAGAGCAATCTGTCATGCAGGTCACGTATTCTATGAGGATTTCATATTCTCATCAAAGTGGTTAGAGGGGGCAATATTAACATTCCTACGAAGAAGTGGGCGTGTAGCTCCAGATAGACCTTTAAGAAGAAATAAAAACTCCGATGGCTCAGATGCAGAAGGTAAGTTTACCGGAGCATATGTAAAAGAACCTAAACCAGGTCTTTATAAGTGGGTATATGATTTAGATTTAACATCACTATATCCATCTATTATTATGACAATTAACATTTCACCCGAAACGAAGATTGGTAAGGTTAAAGGTTATACAGCAGAGGACCATATGAAATCTAAAATTGATGAATATATCATTGTAGATGATGATGGTAATGAATATCCTACTATGGATAAAGGTAAGTTTGAGGATTTCACTAAGAAGATGAATGTATCGATAGCATCTAATGGTGTTTTATACTCTTTAGAAAAAGTAGGTGTAATACCTGAGATTCTTAATGTATGGTTTGATAAGAGGGTTCAGTATAAAGATGAAATGAAAAAGCATGGAAAGGCTGGAAATGATGATTTATATAAATTCTATCATCAAAGACAGTTAGTTCAGAAAATTATGTTAAATTCACTTTATGGTGTATTAGGGCTACCAGCCTTTAGATTCTATGATGTGGATAACGCAGAAGCAGTTACACTTACAGGTCAGACTGTAATTAAAACTACTGAGATGATAGCTAACAGTTATTATGTTAAGCATATTGGTAAAGAGGCTGATTACAATGTATATACAGATACGGATTCTGTATTTTATCAGGCAGCTCCATTAGTGAAAGCTAGAAACCCTGAAATTGATGAGAATGATGATGCACAAATGATACCTGCTATATTGCAAGTAGCACAAGAGGTTGAGGCTCACATCAATGGAACGTATGACATGATGTCAAAGAAGTTATTCAATGTAACTAATCATCGATTCGATATAAAGCAAGAGACTATCGCAAAAGGTGGTTTTTGGGTATCAAAGAAACGATACGCACAATGGATTATCAATGATAACTCCGTAGATTGTGATAAGTTGGATGTAAAGGGGCTAGATGTAAAACGTAGTTCATTTCCAACATACTTTAAAGAGGTGATGTCAACTGTATTATGGGATATTCTAAAGGATGAAGATAAGATGTTATTGGACCAGAAGATTTTAGATTATAAGGATGATATGCCGAATCGAAATTACATCGATATTGCTAAGAATTCAGCAGTAAAGGGTATGAGTAAGTATTCTACTAAAACGCAAGTATTAGGTGAGTTTATGAAAGGTACACCAGCGCATGTTAAAGCAGCACTTACTTACAATCAGTTATTGAAGTATTATAAGGCAGCATTTAAATATGAACCAATGAAAGATGGTGATAAGATAAAGTATGTGTATTTGAAGAATAATCCATTAGGATTGGAAACTGTAGGTATGACTGGATATAATGACCCGAAAGAGATATTAGATTTGGTAGAACAATACATCGACTATGATAAGTTATGGGAACGTGAATTAAAGAATAAGTTAGATGATTTCTACGCCGCCATGGATTGGGAGAACCCAAATCCAAACTTAGAGAAAATCGGACAATTCTTTTCATTTTAATAAGAGACCTGAAAAAAACAGTAAATAAATTAGGATATACGGAAAAGAATTCGTATATTTGTTAAACAATAATAAATAATAATTTTAAAGCATGAAAAAAGCAAGTATTGAACAGTTCATCAATCGTTACAATTTAGGTGGCGAAGTAGAATCAGTAAAAATTGAATCAACTGATGATTCATTGAAGGTAAGTTTTATATCAGATGATAAAACGCTATTGGGTACAGTAGAATCGGCAGAGAAGGATTTTCCAAATGGTGAATTCGGTATCTATACAACATCTCAGATGAAGGCGTTATTAGGTGTAGTTGAATCCAACTTAGAAGTTGCAGCTCATCAATCACATCTTACATTCTCAGATAAAGGGACATCGGTAAACTATATGTTGGCTGATTTATCAGTAATACCAGTAGTACCGGATTTAAAGCAAGTACCACCATTTGATTCTGAAATTACATTAGATGATGAGTTTACGAGTAGATTTATTAAATCTAAAGGAGCACTTAACGAATCGGATACATTTACATTTACTTGTAAAGGTGGAAAGGGTGAAGTTGTATTAGGTTACTCAACTATTAACACAAATAGAATTTCTATGAATGTGGAATGTAAATGTGAGAAGGATATCAAACCAATTTCATTTTCGGCAAAGTATCTAAAGGAGATATTAAACGCTAACAAAGGTTCTAAATCAGCAACGTTGAAAATAGCATCAGCTGGATTAGCACATGTTAAATTCGAAAGAGATGGTTTAGTTTCGAACTATTATTTAGTGGAAATTAAGTAGAAGGTGTTATAAATATAAAAGGAACACTCGGACTACTATATATACGCAGTGTTACAATAGGGATAATCGAGTAGGCAATACCTCTCCTAATATATTTTAAATAATAATCAATAAATAAATAAATAAGTATGAGTTTTTGGGATACAGAGCCAGCAAAGCCGAAGTTTGACTTCGAAACACAGAAGCGTGAGTTGATAGAGAATATGGATTATCTCGCAACAATGACTGTGCAAGAGCAAGTTTTATATAAGAAGTGGGTAGAATTACAAGATGTAAAAATGATTCGGGATAAATCTCAAATCGCAGCAATGTATGATACTCAATGGGCTCCTGCTGATATTAACAATTTGGAACAAACTATTAAAGAAATTGAAGAGTTAGAACCATATGTTGAAATCCTTGATGACCCTAAAGATGCCACTAAATGGACATATGCTAGGCGTATGATTCATTCGATGGATTTTACTGCTAATCCTGGTCGTAATGTTAAAATCAATGTTAAAGATAAAAAGAGTGGTAAACTCTTAGGACAAATATCATTAGCATCTGATGTAACATCAATGGCAGTTAGAGATAACTACATTGGTTGGACTAAGGACGATAAGTTTAAGAAGGGGAAATTAAACCATACTACAATTGCATCAACAATTGTCTGTACACAACCATTGGGTTACAACTTTTTAGGTGGGAAACTCGTTGCTATGATGACTACAGTTCCTGAAGTAAGGGAATTTTGGAAAAAGAAATACGGTCAAACTTTGATAGGTGTAGGTACAACTTCATTATATGGGATTCATTCTCAATACAATGGAATACCTCACTTTAAAACATTAGGTGAATCAGCAGGAAAGATTTCTCTGAAACCTGATGATAAGTTTTATGACCCGTGGCATCAATGGTTGAAGGAAAATGAAGCAGAATGGTACAAAACTGCAATCACTAACGAACGAATTCGTAATGGTGCTAATATGGGGGCTGGTGAAGGAGCTAGTGGTCCTGTGAGTGGTATCAAACAAAAGATTCTTGGGAAGATTTTCAAAGAATGTGGTATCAAACAATCAGCATACCATCATGGATTCAAACGTGGTGTATATCTTGCAATGATGTACGATAATGGGCAGGCATTTTTACGTGATGAGATTGAAGAATCTGAATTGGTAATGAAGAAGAAGTTTGTTGATGGAATTCCTTATATTAACAATTGGTGGAAGAAGAAAGCTATCAAACGTTATACTAAATTACACTCAGAGGGTAGGTTAAAGCCAGAGCATTTATTTTATTTAGAGGCAATTGGAATGAGTTGGGAAGAAATGAAAAAGACCTACTTAAAAGAAATCGGAAGATAATATATTTAAAAAGAAAATAATACATAAATGGTAAATAAAGAAGAAAAACACTCATTATGGGTGGAGGCATACAGACCCGATTCAATGGAAGGTTACGTTGGTAATGAACACATCATTGAAAAGGTAAAGATTTATATAGAGAATAACGATGTACCACATTTGTTACTATATGGACAAGCTGGGACAGGTAAAACGACATTAGCTAAAATCATTACTAATCAAATTGATTGTGATTTAATGTATATCAACGCATCTGATGAGAATTCAGTTGATGCAGTTCGTGATAAGATTCGTGGATTCGCATCATCAATGGGATTTAAAGATTGGAAAATCGTAATATTAGATGAGGCTGATTACTTAACACCAAATGCTCAAGCAGCACTTAGGAATTTGATGGAAACATTCTCCCGAACTACAAGATTCATTTTGACTTGTAATTATGTAGAGAAGATAATCGACCCGATTCAAAGTAGATGTCAGACATTTGGAATTACACCACCATCTAAAAAGGATGTAGCTATGAGATTGAAGCAAATCTTAGATACTGAAGAGGTGAAGTATGAAATGACCGACTTAGCAGTATTAGTGAATAGTGGGTATCCTGATATTCGTAGAGTGTTAAACGCAGCACAACGACAGGTTGTGGGTAATGAATTGAAAATTGATAAAACATCAACAATTCAGGCTAACTATATGGAAGAGGTGCTCGCTATATTAAAATCGGATGGTGGTGTTAAGGATTCATTTACTAAAGTGAGGCAGATTATTGCTGATTCTAAGGTAAGAGATTTCACCCCATTCTACAGATTTATGTATGATGAAGTGGATAACTACGCAAATGGTAAATTAGGTAATACAATCCTAAAGATTGCAGATGCACAGTACAAAGATTCAGCAGTAGTTGATAAGGAAATCAATATAATGGCAATGTTATTAGAAATTCTAATCGATATTAAAGGTTAATAAATTAGGATATACGGAAAACAATTCGTATATTTGTATAAACAATAAGTAAATTAAATAAAAACAAAGTAAAGTTATGGCAAATTCAAATGAAATTTTCGAATCAATTAAAGAATTATATACAGAATTCGAAGCAGAACACAATGGTACAACTAAGGCATCTAAAAGTAGAGCTAGAAAGGCGATTGGAGAAATCAAAAAATTAGTAACTGAATACAGAAAGGTATCTGTAGAAGAAAACAAATAATTATGAGCAAAGGAAAAGTAATTGGCATGAACAATAAAAACCCCGCTCCAGCGGCACCGAACATGCAATTAGACCCAACTAAGTTGGATACTATTAGGTGTGAGGAATGTGAAGGTATCTTTTTTGAAGAGGTAACGATGTACAAAGTAGTACCATCGGTACAATCACCGAATGGTAAGAAATCAATGTTACCAATCCCAGTACAAAGATGTGCAGATTGTGGTAATGTATCAGAACAATTTTTACCAAAAGAACTATTACCATAAATATGGCGAAGAAAGTAAGCACAGGCGTAAAAGCAAAATCAATATTCGAACACTTATCGGGTATAAAGGAAAAGAAAACATCTTGGAAATCTCTATCGGATATGGATAAGAAATCATTCAGCCCCTTTATTATCAATCGATGGTTAAGTATGAATATGGACTTATTACCCATTGTTAATATTCTTCAAAAATATACAATCGGACTTCTCTCTGCTAGAGATACATACAAAGTATATACGGATTATTTACCAAAGCAAAGAACATTTGACAAATATGTCAAAGGTAAGGCTGATGGTAAGTATAACAAAGATATGTTAAAGTATCTATCTACTTGGTACGGTGTTTCTCAGAGAGAGGTAATCGATTATATGGAACTTTTACCAAAGGAAGATGTATTGGGGATATTAATGAAATATGGGTTAACTGATAAACAAGCGAAAGCATTATTAAAAAATAAAAAGAAATGAGTAAATTAGTAGATATGCTGAGAACATCAGCAATGGCTGATAAAGCAAAAGCACTCCTATCATTGGAGTTATTAGAAACCCGTTCAGTTGGGATAGGTGACCATTCAACTGGTGATTTCTATAAAAACGCTGAAGAAGCACTGTTAATGTTAGTGGATGCCGATGATAGGCTAGCAGCATTACAAAAGTACTTCATCCCAGTTCCAACCAACCCAGTCCCAACGACTCCGGCTGTTAAACCACCAAAAAAACAAATGAATGGATAATATAAAAGAAGCAACATCAAAAGTAGTACATAAAGGCGAACGACGTGTTGAAACTGTACTTGAAACCGAAGAAAACGCAATTGATTATTGTGAGAGATTGTATCCGGAAACAACCGAAGAGTTTAAAAACATATTGGATGAGATGTATGGAACTTTCTGTAAAAAGCAAAGAAACTACGGACCTGATAATATATCAGTAGGTACACAATTAGCAACTGAATCTGATGTTAAATTATCATTAGTTGGACTGTGGTTCAGAATGAATGATAAAATTCAAAGATTAAAGCAATTAGTAGTATTGGGTCAGCCTGATGAAGTAGGTGAGCCTGTACAAGATACATACGAAGATTTAAGTGTATATGGGGTAATAGCACAAATAGTACAACGACAAAAGTGGGCTAAGTAATGAGTAGGTTGATGGTGGTGTTGGTATATGTAATGTTTACATTTACCACATATGGGCAAGAAGTTAAGTCCGTACATAATAGTATATTCAAAATAGTATATTCAGAGGAATATCAGCAACCGTTATTCGTAGAGTATAGCGTTCAATGTCCAAATGGAGATGCAAGCCGTAAGGGTATGGATTTTTATGGAGTTGATTCGGTATCGACTTCTGATAACAATGATTATAAAAGTAATGTATGGGATAAAGGTCATATGGCACCAGCCGCATCATTTAATTGTGATAAGGAAACATTAAAAAAAACATTCAGTTACTTAAACTGCGCTCTACAACATCAGGGGCTAAATAGAGGTCCTTGGAAGGAGCTAGAAAAGTTTGAACGTGAGTTAGCAAAAACAAATCCGATTGTTATTGTATATATCTTAATCCATTTTGATAAAGAGTGGGGGTTATTACCAACCGGAGCAAGAATTCCAACTGGGTTTACAAAGATGATATTCATTAATGATACAACTGTATATCATTTCTATTTTCCAAATAAGGATGTATCAGGTAAAGAATGGGAATCGTTTAGAACAAACTAAAACCTTAACAATTTATTAACATTAAAAGCTTGGTTATGCCAGGCTTTTTTCGTATATTTACATTTGTAAGTGGGTTAGAGAGTACCCATACATTAAAATCAATATTATGAAAGAATTATATTTACTAAGAGGTTTGCCGGGAGCGGGTAAAAGTACATTAGCCAAATCGGTTGGTGGTATTAACGTAGAGGCTGACCAATATTTTATGGAAGATGGTGTATATAATTTTGATGCAACCAAATTAAAGTTAGCACATAATTACTGCCAAAATCAAACTATGGCATGGATGAAAACAGATGGTGAGCAAGTTAATGTTGATAAGATTGTTGTTTCAAATACATTTACACAAGAATGGGAAATGAAAGCATATTATGATATGGCAAAAGAATATGGGTATAAAGTTTATTCATTAATTGTTGAGAACAGACACGATGGTGAGAGTATCCACAATGTACCAATTGAATCCTTAGATAAAATGGGAGCTAGATTTGAAGTTAAATTAAGATAATAAAAACACATATGATACTATTAGAAGAATATTATGAAGCGGGTTGGTTAATCAAACAAACACACCCAACACTTCCATTAACTATTTGGAATTATTCTCAGAAAACACAATTTGAGAAAAAGTGGGATAGTATCACATTACAATGTAGGGGATTAGTTACTGATAATGATGGTAACATAGTTGCTAGACCATTTAGGAAATTCTTTAACATTGAAGAAGCACAACATACATCAACTAAAGAATTCGATATCTATGAAAAGATGGATGGTTCATTAGGTATCGCATTTTACTATAATGGTAAGTGGGTATTTGCTAGTAGAGGCTCATTCACTTCAGAGCAATCGATTAAAGGCGGTGAGATGTTTAGAGATAAGTTTCAACAATCTGATTTTGACACTAACTCAACTTATATGTATGAAATCATTTATCCTACAAATAGAATTGTAGTAGATTATGCGGGAGAAAATAGACTGGTTTTATTAGGTAGAATCGGAACTATTTCTGGTGAAGAGTATTCATTAGATACTTTCAGAGAAAATGGATATGATGTCGTTAAAAAATATCATACTATTAAAAACTATGAACATTTAAAAACATTGAACTGGGAAAATAAAGAAGGATTTGTGGTTAAGTTTGGAAATGGCGATAGATGTAAAATCAAATTTGAGGATTATCTTAGGTTACATAAAATAATGACTGAAATCTCTACAAAATCGGTATGGGAATGTTTAAGTAAGGGTGATGATATTTACGAAATGTTGAAAGATGTACCGGATGAGTTCTTTAAGGGGGTTGATGTGTATATTGAAGAACTTAAATCAGAATATCTACTAATAGAAGCAAAATCAATAGCAACTTTTAATATGCATACACATCTTAATAGAAAGGAATTTGCAGAATCGGTACAATGGAATAAGTATTCAGCTGTATTATTTAAAATGTTGGATAACACAGATTATTCAGATACCATTTGGAGACTTATTAAACCAGAATATAAAAGATTATAAATTATGGAACCAGAAAAAGATAATATTCTTGGGTGGTGGGACTAATCAGATGGTACATCAAAAAGATTTAACAATTTCTTAACATTAAACGCTTGGTTATACCAATCATTTTTCGTATCTTTATTATGTAATAAGAAAGGGACAGAAATGAATAGTATTAATAATAAAAAATAAAAAATAAAAATTATGAGTGAATTATATCAAGTAATTAGAACAACTGAGGGGTATGAAGAGCATACAACCGATTTAAGCCATACTGAGGCGGTAGAGTTAGTAACAGAATTGGAATCGTGTTTTGAAGGTGAACAGTACGAAGTACATCCACAGCCAGAACCTACACCGGAACGTGAGTATAGAACAGTACCACATGGAGCAGCTGATGGTTGGGAAGATTTACACCACTAATTATGTTTTATAGTATGGAGGTGAGTTCAAACCTCACTATGATGATACAAAACATAATAAAAGCTAAATAAATTAGGAAAACACATAATTAATTCGTATATTTACACTATGAAAGATACTAAGATAAGTAACATATTTACATTTGGGGTGAAGGAACCCGAAGAAGGGGATGCTAAGGTATCGTATTCTCAATACACAATGTATGCTAATTGTCCACATAAGTGGAAGTTAACATATATGGAAGGTCAGAAGAAGTTTGACCCATCGATACATTTAGTATTCGGTACAGCAATGCATGAAACACTACAATCGTGGTTAGATGTTCTATATAATAAATCACTACCTGAAGCAACTGAGTTGGATTTGGGTAAGATGTTATATACTGCAATGATTACTGAGTATAAGAAAATGAGAGAGGAAACTGGTGTAGAGTTCAGTACTCCCGACCAAATGGAAGAATTCTTAGAGGATGGATTGGAGATACTCAATTATGTTACAAAGAATAGAGTTGATTATTTCAACACTCGTCAATTAACATTAGTTGGTATAGAGTTACCGATTTATACAAAGGTGAATAAAACTCATAATATTTATATGAGGGGTTATTTGGATTTAGTATTCGAAGATAGTTACACCAACAAATTAGAAATTTGGGATATAAAGACCTCAACAATGGGTTGGAACAAATGGCAGAAAGCTGATAAAACCAAAACAGCACAGTTGATTCTTTATAAGAAATTCCTATCAGAGCAATATGGATATGATATCGATAGAATTGGTGTTAAGTACTTTATCGTAAAACGTAAACTTAATGAGGGTATGATGTACGCTCAAAAGAGAGTGCAAGTATTCGTACCAGCACATGGTAGTATATCAGTTAAGCAAGTTGAAAAGAGTTTTGATTCATTTATTAGAAATTCATTCAACATAGATGGTACATATAAAACAGATTCAGAGTTCCCAGCAACCGCCGGTAAGAACAATAAGAACTGTAAATATTGCCCCTTCAAAACTGATTTGGATAAATGCCCGAAAGAAAATAGACATAAAATATAAACATATGAAATTATTATTAATTATATTATCATTAGGAATCACCACATCATGTGATAACGCTGAATTACCAGTGGAATCGCCAATATTAGTTACTGAAGTGGTAATAGAAGAGGAAGTGGTTATTATAGCCGATACACTCTCAATCGAATCCTCACCTGCGTATATATTGGATATTAATCCATTAATATCTGCGATGATTTTAGTAGAAAGTGGAGGTAACGATTCAGCATACTGTAAAAGTGAAGAGGCCGTTGGGTGTTTACAGATACGACCCATTATGTTAAGGGAATGTAATCGTATATTAAAGTTAAAAAAGTCAAGTAAACGATACACTTTAGTTGACAGGTGGGATAGGGTAAAATCTATTGAAATATTTCATATAGTAAATCAACATCATAATAAAATAGGTACATATGAGGCAATCGCAAGGTCGTGGAATGGTGGTCCGAAGTGGGCTAAAAAAAGTAATACAAAAAGGTATTGGAGAAAAGTTAAACGTCAAATCAAAAAACTCGTTAAAGAAGATGAATATAGCTATGATTGGCTCGCCCAACTATGAAAATGTTAGGAAGCTCAGAGATTTTCTGTTTACTATAAAGCAGAACTTTGGTACTGATGTAAGTATCATTACTAGAGGTGTAAAGGATGGATGTGAAAAACACATACGGAAATATGCGATTGAATTCGGATTTAGATACACCGAATATAATCCAGCAAGCACAACTCGGAATCTATATAGTGGTATGACTGATGATTATTATAGTAAACCATTTCACCCTACACAGACATTACATCAGTATGATTGTGTTGTGAAGCACGCTGATAAGATGTTTTACTTTGGTGGTATAAAGCCATCAGAACAAAAACACTTAGAACGATTATTAAAGCGATACAATAAAAAAGTGTTGTATTTGGATTGATTAATTTCAATTACATAGTTATATTAAACAAAGAATAAGTTATAAACAAAAAGTTATAAATAATATGAGTAAGAAGAAAAAGATTTTATTACTTTCGGATGACATGAGATTACATAGTGGAATCGCAACAATGTCAAAGGAGATAGTTCTAAATACCGTACATAAATATGATTGGGTTCAAGTAGGAGCAGCCGTTAAACATCCTGATGCAGGAAAGTTCTTCGATGTATCCGATTCAGTCGCAGAAGAAAGTGGAGTTGCTGATGCTAGTGTAAAGATTATCCCATTTAGTGGGTATGGTAATCAAGAACTACTTAGACAGTTAATTACAACAGAACAACCTGATGCTATATTACACTTTACCGACCCTAGATTTTGGGATTGGTTGTATGCGATGGAAGATGAGGTTCGTAGACACGTTCCTATATTCTATTATAATATATGGGATGATTTGCCAGACCCACAATGGAACGCTCCATTCTATGCAAGTTGTGATTTACTAATGGGTATTTCAAAACAAACATACGGTATCAATCAGAGGGTATTAGAGAAGTTTGGTGAAAAGTATGAAGATTGGCAGATAAAGTATGTACCACATGGTGTATCTAAAAAGTTCAAACCAATCCCAACTGAATCAGCTGAATTTAAGCAGGTTACTGAATTAAAAGAGAAGTTAGGTATTTCAGATAAGAAGTTTGTTGTTCTTTGGAATAACAGAAACATTCGTAGAAAGAATCCAGGTGATGTGATATTATCATATAAAGAAATGTGTGATGGTATGACGAAGGAAGAAGCTAATGAATGTGTATTGTTATTACATACAGCACCATCTGACCCGAATGGAACAGATATCCCAGCCGTTATCGATGAGTTGTGTCCAGATTACGATGTAGTATTTACTCATTCTCAGTTTTCAACTGATGATTTGAATGTATTATATAATGTGGCAGATGTAACACTTAACATTGCATCTAACGAAGGCTTTGGTTTGGCAACTTGTGAATCAATGAGAGCCGGAACACCAATTATAGTTAATGTTACAGGTGGTATGCAAGACCATTGTAGATTTACCAAAGATGGTAAGTTCATAACAGCAGATGATTACATCAAATTAGGCTCACTTCATAATCACAAAGAATTACCTGAGAATTTAGGATGGGGTAGATGGGTAAAACCAGTATGGCCAACTAATCGCTCATTACAAGGTTCAATCGCAACACCATATATCTTTGATGATAGGTGTTCATTTGAAGATGTAGGTAAGGTATTAAGGCAGTGGTATGATATGGATGAACCGACTCGTAAAGAATGTGGGTTAGAGGGTTCAGTATTTGTAGAATCAGATGAAAGTGGAATGAGTGCAGAAAATATGGGAGCTAGATTTATAGACTCTATGGGAACTGCACTTAATAATTGGAAACCAAGAAACGAAATAGTATTATGGAAATTATAAAAAAGTTATGTGTAGTAAGTTGCCCCATCGCAACCCGAAGTGGTTATGGGGCAAGAAGTAGAGATTTCGTAAGAGGCCTTATTAAATCTAAACCAGATTGGGATATTCATATCATTTCTCAGAGATGGGGGCAGACAGCAATGGATGTATTAAAAGAAGGTAATGATGATGATTTATTAAGCAGAGTGGTTACTGAAAAGATGGAGAAGAAGCCTAATGTATGGATTCAGATTACAGTACCAAATGAATTTACACCTGTGGGTGATTTCAACATCGGTGTAACTGCCGGAGTAGAAACAACGGTAATGCCACCTGAATGTTTGGAGGGTATTAATAGAATGGACTTAACATTAGTATCATCAAAATTTACCAAAGAAGTTATCCAATCATCAGTATTTGATAAGAAGGATAAAGATAGTGGTAATTCAATAGGTCAACTTAGACTTGAAAAGCCGGTAGAGGTTTTATTTGAGGGTATCGATTTAGATATCTACAATGAAAAAGCACCATCTGAAGCTGGAATTGATAATACTCTTAAAGATATTAAAGAAGATTTTGCGTTCCTATTCGTAGGGCATTGGCTAAAAGGTGAATTCTTTCAGGATAGAAAAAATGTAAGTGGTTTGATATGGACATTCTTAAACACATTTAAGAACAAAAGTAAGCAACCGGCGTTAATTCTAAAAACATCAATGGGTTCAACTTCATTAGTTGATAGAGTTAGAATAAAAAAGTTGATAGAGAATATTAAAACACAAGTGGATTCAACGAAATTACCACCTATATACTTACTACATGCTGATTTGACTGATGCTGAAATAAACGCATTATACAATCATCCGAAAGTTAAGGCTCATGTTTCATTTACGAGAGGTGAGGGGTTCGGTAGGCCTTTGTTAGAAGCAACCGTTAGTGGAAAGCCGATGATTGTTAGTGGTTGGAGCGGCCAACTGGATTTCATAAACTCTGACTTTGTTAGTGTGATTCCAGGTGAGTTAACCGGAGTACATACTTCAGCTGCAGATAAGTTTTTAATTAAAGACGCGAAGTGGTTTACGATTGATTATAAAGCAGCTGCAGGTGTTATGAGTGATATGTATAAGAACTATAAACCTTATTTGGAGAAGTCCAGAAAGCATCGTAAATATTCTAAAGATACCTTTTCATATCAGAAGATGGTAGAATTAATAGGTACTCTTATAGATGAAACGAAAATTCCAATTACACCGAAATCGGTAGGATTAAAATTACCTACATTAAAAAAGATTAAATAATGGCTGACTATTATAATACTCATCTAAGAAAAACCACCGACCCAACTGTAATCTCAAAGGAGAAGTTGGAGCGTGGTATGGTTGTAAAATTACGATATAAGAAGGATTCTGGTGCAGCGAATTATATTATATTAATTTTACAACCCAAATGGCCCAACTCCGCTGATGGAAAGGTTCACGCTTTATCATTAAACGCAATTGCACCCGGAAAGGTACAAGAAATGGGTGAGTATTATAAAGAGGTCTTAGCAGAATCAACTAAGGTTCGGAAATTGGAATTAGCAAAAGTACAAATTACATCATCATCAAAGGTATTTTACACCGATGAGATTAAAAATGATAAGAAATTTAAAGCTGGATATCGAACGTTTGATTTAAAGAAAATCGTATCGATTAAGGCAGTTAACTACAATTGGGGTCAATATGATAAGATACCATCGGTAGCTGAACGTAAGGAGTTATTAGAACAACAACAGAGGGATAATGAAAAATAAGAAAATACAAATTACATACGCAATATCGGTATGTAATGAACATACTGAGATACAGAGATTAATATCATTCTTACTAAAGAACAAACAACTACAAGACACCATTGTGGTTTTGTTTGATTCTAAGAACGGTTCAACTGCAGTTGAGGAATTCCTACGAGCTAAATCAATTAATGGTGAGTTTTTATGGCTACCCTATGAATTTGATGGACACTTCGCTAATATGAAAAATAAACTTACATCATTATGTGATGGTGATTATATTTTCAATATAGATGCAGATGAAATTCCAAATGAAAAATTAATGGAGAATATTCATTGGATACTTGAAGAAAACGATGTTGAGGTTGTAGTAGTACCTAGAGTGAATACAGTAGATGGGTTAACAGAAACACATATTCAGAAATGGAGATGGAATGTTAATGAAAAAGGTTGGGTTAATTGGCCGGATTACCAAATGAGAATTTATAAGAATATAGATAAAATCAAATGGGAGAATAAGGTTCATGAACGACTAACAGGATTCAGTACCATATCCAATTTACCTGAATTAGAAGAGTTTGTATTATATCACCCAAAGAGTATAGATAAGCAGGTGATACAAAACGCATATTACAATACATTATAATGAATGAAATTTTATAGAACAGTAAATGGTCGTGTTTTAATCATTGGTGATGTAACCAATCTTGGATTCAATTCTAATGAGAAGTTAGTAATACCGGATGAGTATTTGGATATCGGTGAGTTTATAATTTTACGAACTTGCTTCGGAATCGGTGATTGGGGTATCATATCAGCATTCCCTAGAAAACTTAAAGAGAAATACCCAGATTGTAAAGTGTGGATACCATCACCCAAACTTTTAAAGAATATGTTTGGTGGTTCAGAGCAAAATTGGAGTTCATGGGGTGACCCGTTTAATGTGGTTCATTCTATATTTGATAATAATCCATATATTGATGGGTATATTGATGATTTCACCGGTGATGTATTTAACGACCATTATAGGGTATATGATACGTGTGATGGGGATGTACCTCTATTAGAGCAGATGTTAAAATTCTGGCAGTTCGATGATATTGATAATATTGAACCTGAGATGTATTGGAGTAAGTCTGAAATGGATGAGGGTGATAATATAATAAAGCAGTATTCTGATGGTAAGTTCGGAACTCTATTAATCCCAAATGGGTATAAATTTGATGCAGATGAATTAATTCAGCAGAAGTTAGATGAATATGATTTACCAATATTCTATTGGGTATGTGAGCAAAATCGCAACTTTAAATATAATGGTGTATTAGATTTACGACACATCGATATTAGAGTACAGTTGTATATAAAATCAAAAGCTGTGTTTAATGTGGGTAGTCAATGTGGTGTAAACGATACAATCGCAAACTACACATCCACATTTTCTGTAGCTAAAAACAAACTAAAATCCAATATTATAAAATCCCAAAATTATATGTATAGGAAATCTATAAGTAATATATGAAAGTAGCATTTTTTAGTGAGATGGGGTTCAATGGTAAGCTACCACGCACCCATACTAATATGAGAACTGAGTTTGCTTGGATGGTTGCTATGAACGCAGACCATTATAATCTAAACGATACACCAACTGAAACGTATGATTTGGGAATCGCAATAAACTCCAAAAATCACCCTGAATGGGTTGATGTTGAAAAGTTAAAGCAATACTGTACAAAGGTTGCAGTAATGCAAGAAGGACCATTTTGGTATTACCAAGATTACCCATTGGAAAATCAAATACATTACTTTAACAATCTAACATCAGCAGATATCATATACACTCATAATCAACACGATAGAGAATATTATAAAGGGTTAACTAATCATAAAGATGTAAGGGTATTACAATCACTTATGATAGAAGAGGCTGTATCAGATGATATAGTGGGGTCTGATGAACGTAGTGGTATTATGATAGGTGGTAATATGAAATCGTGGTACGGTGGGTTTGATTCGTTTATGTTAGCTAGTAGTGTTACTGAGGATATATACCAACCTAAGATGGGTAGACGTGAAGAAAACGAAACATCATTGGGTATTAACCAATTACCATATTTAGTATGGCAAGATTGGATTACTGAATTATCAAAGAGAAAATTGGGTATTCATATGATGAGAACTCATGCAGCTGGTACATTCGCATTGAACTGTAGTTTCTTAGGGATTCCTTGTGTTGGTTATGATACATTGGATACACAGAGAATACTACACCCAAATCTATCAGTTAGAGATGGTGATATGGAAACTGCAAGAAAATTAGTAAATAAACTATGGAATGATTTGGATTTCTACGAAGAAAATCGTATATTAACAAAAGAATTATACACCGAACATTATAGTGAAGATATATTTAAAGAAAAAATGAAGTTATGATAAGTAAAAAAGATATAAGTTTTATACAACCCAGTAGGGACAATTTAGTTTACCTAAAGTGGTCATACGATTCAATCAGAAAGAATGGGGGAGTTGAACCACATATATGTGTAGCAGATGATTTCAGTAGTGATGGGACATGGGAATGGTGTACTGAAATGATGAAGAAGGATAAGAACTTTCATGCAATTCGTAATGAAGGACCAACTCGATTGGGGCATACTATCTTATATGATAAATTAGTTAATGAAGTAGCACCGACTATAATAGTTGGTATATACCATGCTGATATGTATTTGTGTCCAGGTTCATTAGAATCTGTGATAGAACACTTAAAACCACAGACGGTTGTATCTTTAACGAGAATTGAGCCAGATTTACACCCACCGGGTCCAGAGAAGGCATTGATTAAAGATGCACCACAAGAACCTACTGATTTTGATGAAGGTTGGTTCTTAAATCATTTCAAAAATGAGTATCTAACTAAGTACAAAGGTAAAACGACCGAAGGTATATTTGCTCCTTGGTTCTTATTCAAAGAAGATTTCCAATCAATCGGTGGGCATGACCCATTATACGCACCACAATCAAAAGAAGATTCTGATATCTTTAATCGATTCTTACTGAATGGGTATAAGTTCGTTCAGACTTGGGATGGGGCAGTATTTCATTTGACTTGTAGAGGAAGTAGGTTTAATCCTACTATTACAACTGTTGGGACTGAATCGGATGAGTGGTTAACACAGAACATCCGTTCAACTCGTAACTTCATCAGAAAGTGGGGACATTTTGTAAAGCACGATACGTTTATGAAACCAATCGTACCACCAAAATATGAATTTGGATTCAATATTACCAATTCAAATGAGGTAATTCTGAATATGCTGGAACCGTGGTGTAGTAAAATAAATGTTGATTTATCAACTGAGGTAATTGATGATTATATTAAGTTAGAGCAGCCGAACACTATGTACGTTCTATCAAATAGAATAAATGATAATATCGAAGCAGATATTACAGTAACATTTGATGCAAACAAATTAACCCAAAGCTCATTTAATTTAATAACTGAGTTTGCTAGTATACTAGAATCATCAGAACTTTCATTAGGAGAATTCGAATTGGATATCTTTAAGTTTAACATCAGAAAGATAAAAACATACGAAAATTCATTGATTCGTTTAAATTGATATAGTTATTTGTACTATGATATACTACATTTTATTACCAAATGATACGGAAGAGGGGACTCAGTATTCAACTAATGTGTTGGGTGAATCCGCATTTAAAAACTTTTGGACAGACCAAGGGTTTGAGATATTAGTACGTTTAATCGAAAAGTATCCAGATACATTAAATACAGTAAAAATTAAAGATGAGCAATCTAAAGAATACTCAATTGAGGAGTTCTTACAGATGACATCTAAATTAAATTTAATACGACAGTAGCAGATGAGCAAAATTCAAATTTCCAATCTCGATGATTACGATGATTTAGATGAATTGTATGGTGGCACCCAAAAAATAAACAGAAAGCATGAAAAACACAATAAGAACGAGGATGATACGGACTTTCACGAACCACAAGGGTTGCCTCCCGGTTGGCGAGAGGGTGATAGTCATATCGGATTACGAAAAAAAGCAAGAAATTATAGTAACTGACCCATTTGGGACTGATTGGGTTATACCCAAATCATACGTTAACTTAGATTATTAACTATTTATGTATAAGAGGCTAACACAGGCTTTTTAAACTTAGGTATTATGTTATTAAAAAATGGTAGTAAGGGGATTGAAGTTAAAGAATTACAGAAGTTCTTGGGCGTGGGTGCAGATGGCATCTTTGGTAGAGGAACAGAGAAATCTCTTAAAGAATGGCAAGCCTACAACGGTCTTACTGTTGATGGTATTGTTGGCCCTGCCACTTGGGATGCTATGGGTATGGCTACTACTGATGTATCGGAGCAAAGTTACACAACAAAAAACGGACTAATCATAAATAAACACTTTCTACCAGAGGGTGAATATAAGAACGGACCAATTAAAGCAGAGTATGTGTTCATACATCATACAGCAGGTCGACAAAATCCATATAAAACAATTGATTCTTGGGGTAGGGATAAGCGGGGTGCTGTTGCAACCGAATTCGTTCTAGGTGGTCAATCTGTGGCAGGTAATGATGTTAGTTATGATGGGGAAGTAGTTCAAGCATTTCCAGAAGGAAATTACGGATGGCATTTAGGGAAGAATGGTTCTCAGAGTATGCATAAAAATTCAGTAGGTATTGAAGTAAATAACTTTGCGTATTTAACAAAGGGTGGTTATACTAACCGTGGTATTTGGGTAGCTAAAAATCCAAATTCATATTATACATATGCTGGAGTTTTAGCAGATGAATTACAGATGGTTACATTAGATACCCCATTCAGAGGACATTCAGTTTGGCACAGATATTCTGATATACAAATTGAATCATTAAAAAATCTAATATTATTCATCGGAGAGCGAGATAATATAGATATAAGAGCAGGATTACCAGCATTAGTTAAAGAAATTGGAGCAGACGCTTTTGAATTTAACACAGATGCATACTACGGTAAAGTAAAGGGATTATGGACACATACTAACACTAGAAAAGATAAATCGGATATGTTCCCACAGCCGGAACTATTAGATATGTTAGTGAGTTTATAAATTACTACATTAAAAAGTAAATTAGTTGGTGTAATATACAGCAGTTTCTGTAAAACCTACCTATTTATAATCATAAACACAGTCATAAAAGAAGTTAGCATATGGTAAAACGAATTTGGAGACACATAATGTCATTTAAAAACATATTTAATGATGATAATAGCATCAACGAAAAGACCGTAATTGGATTCATGTCATTCGCAGTAATGGTTGTATTCGCATTGACTGATTTAGTGACTGGGTATTTCGGAAAAGACTTAGTAGTACAAGAGTTCATTTATAATTCATTCGTTATTGTAACTTTAGGTAGTTTTGGTATTGCTGGATTAGAGAAGTTCGCTAAAAAATAGAATTGACAATAATATATTTAACATAACTACTACTATGAGGCATACACTAATTATAATATTAACTATACTAAACGTATGGGGTATTAACGCTCAAACTACTAAGAAGGATTCATTCTTAAAGGGAGTTTATACAGACTTCCTAAAGTATGGTACTATTTATGCTGCTGGTGATATTAATAACTCATACGAAACAACCGAAAAAACATACTTTCTTAGAACTAACCCTGATGGTAGTTTATACTCAGTACCTGATGTAACGGATGGTACGGAATATCACCCATTTGATTACAGATTCGGCTTTGGTATTAGAAAATTAGCTAGATTTGATTATGAAGTGAAGGGTGCTAATTTCTATACAGGAGCAACCGATGCAGAGAATAATAAAGCACTATCCGCTCCAACTGCTGCAATTGATGGATTTGAATACCTATTCCATTGGGAGAAGCAAAGACAGCGTGGTGATGTATTCACCAATCACAGATTCTTCCTACGACATACTGGTAAATATCACATCGTTAAAGCAGAAGCTCGTAAAATGGGTAATATTGATTTTGCATATCAGTCTGTAGAAGCTAGAGTTAGATTACCAATTGGAAGTAAATTCTCATTCTCAGCGGGTGGTATATTGAGAACACATAAGCAAGCATTTGGTTACAATCCAATTGAGATATGGTTAAACGAAATGGATGAAAATGGTAACTATAATAATCCTTGGTACACCTTGGGGTATGATAATGGGTATCAAGACCAAATTATAACTTATACTGATAATATGGGTGTAGTAACTCAGGATTGGATATGGCAAGATCCTGATGGGGTTATAGTTGCATATACTGATTTACAATTCAGAGAAAATATATACCCAACCTTAATGAATAACTACAATAATGAGATATATAGTCAATTATCTAAGTTTGGTGAAGTTGCCCCAATCATTGGCGCGGATTTCTATCATTATAGTAAAAACTTTTGGATTCACGCATACGCTAACATTATATTACCATTTCATCAATACGTTTTAGGTGGTGGTGATTTTACATATGGTGATAGGAACAACTGGGGAAAGGGTGGATTACTGAAAGGTAGTGAGTTTGAACAATGGACTGATGTACAATTTGGATTGGTATTAGGTACAAAGATTGGTAAGCATATTGGTATGTTTGCTGAAGGTGAATACGCACAACTATGGGATAGGGAAATATTCCAATCATCATTTGGTATAAATTACACATTTAAATAAGAGGTGTTTTAACTATGGCTAATCAGATAGGTGAACAAACAAAAGTAACATTAGATATTAAAACAATCGGAATTCTCATATTTGGGATAGCTACCGTAGTAGGTATGTGGTTCGCACTACAAGCTGATATAGAAGAGGCTAGGTTATTACCAGCTCCCGTTATAGAACGAATTGAATATGATTTAAAGGATGAGTTGGTTAGGCAAACCATAATGGATACTCAGAAAGATGTCGAAGTAATCTTAGAGAAGATGGACAAGCTTGAGGAACGGTTGTACGAAATGAGTAAAAGGTAGGTTATGAAAAATCTGATAATATTATTGTTATTTATAATTACAACCAATGTAGCAGTAGCACAAGATTACATCCGTGGTGTTGATTTAGTAAGAGTAATAAACTCAATTGAAAAAACTAATAACTTTGGAGATGATGAGTTTTCAATAGTAATTGTGGAGATTTGGGCAGATTTTAACAAAGCTAACGCATTTAAAGATTGGGAAAAGTTGAAAGGAATTACCCACTATTACAGATGTGATATAGCATCAGCTCCGGAACTTAAAAAGAAATATAGAATACGAATGGCACCAACGTTATTAGTATTTAGAAATGGTGTATTAGAAGAATCATACAAAGCTGGATTAGATTTAACATGTCCAGTCACATTAACAGAATTACAAACCACAATAGATGAGCTGAAGATAGCTTCTAAATTCTAACAATCTATTAATCAGATGAAACACATACACTTTATGGAATTAATTGGAGCATTTTTAACAGGCGTAGTTGGTCCTGTGTTATACTTAATAGTAAACAAAGTCATACTAAAACGAAACGATAATAAGCGTGATAAGGTAAGAGAGTCGTTACTAGATATATCAACCATTGATAATGAATTGGAAGATATTCGTGAAGAATTCAAAAGTGATAGAGTGTGGATTGCTCAATTCCATAATGGTGGTAGTTTCTACCCAACCGGTAAATCAATTCAAAAGTTCTCAATATTTTATGAAGTGGACAAAACTGGTGTTTCTAAAATAGCTAGTACATTCAACAATATACCATGTTCGTTATACCCAAAGACATTTGACCATTTAGGGAATGGGGATGGTATATACATACCAGATTACAATAATCCTAAAATCCCTACATTCGGATTAAAATCAGCTGCAGCATCTGTAGGAACGAAATCTGTATATATTATACCATTATTCACATTTGATGGAAAATTCTTAGGTGGTATAGGTATGGATTATGTTAATAGGAAGAAGAAATTATCTAAAGATGATTGGGAACACTTCCAAATTAAAGCAGGTAGAATTTCAGGATACCTATCATCATATTTACATAAGTAATCGGTTTTAGTAACTTTACTTTAATACTTATATTAGAGATGATAATGATTAGTTATCAAAAACCACAATTTTTAAAATAAATTAATATATTTATAGTTATGAGTATGATACGACAATACAGTTGGCAAGATTGGATTAACATCCCAACAAATAAAGCCTTATATAATTCGGATGCAAAAGAAGGTATGCGACAATTCACATTAGAACAGCAACGTAGAAACAAAATAGCACAGGCTGCTGTTTTCACTATTAAGGGTAATGTATGAAAAAGAACAAATTAACAGAATTACTTGCAACCTTATACATTAAGCATAAAGCTAAGAATGTAATGGGTGAAACTTATAAATCTCAGATAGTGCAGATTGTAAAGGAAGAGATAGAGAAAATTAGCAATATGCTTAATGGTGGAGATATCGAAGATATCGAAGAAGAAGCTAAGCGTGATTACAAAGATGAATATAAGAAATTCCAATCATCTACAAAATCTAAGAAATACAGAGCCGAATTAAATAAGTACAATAGAGATAAAGGTACTTATGGTAATGGTGATGGTAAAGATGCATCACATAAAGGTGGTAAAATCGTAGGATTCGAATCAGAAGCTAAGAACAGAGGCCGAAAGGAAAAGAGTAGATTAAAGAAAAAGTAAACGGAACATTATGCCAAACATTAGTAGGAAGAACATGCCACAGGTATCTACTCAAAATTTGAGTAAGGCGATTAAATTGATATCTACTAAGGTAAAGATTACCAAAGGTAATATAGTGGTGGGTAAACTCAAGAGAGCTCAAAAAGAACTTTATAAAGACAAAGTAACCGGAATCGCCGCAAAATTCACAACACCAAGCAAACTTAAACCATTAATCATATCTAATGATAATCATATAGTAGATGGACATCATAGATGGGCAGCTGCCATTGAGAAGTGGGGTGATGGTGTAAAAGTACCAGTTATCAAAATTAACTTACCGATACTTAAAGCAATTGACGTATATAACGCAGTTGCTCAATCAATAAATGAAGATATTAATATCCCAATTAATGTGGGTGATACTGTTTTAGGTGGGAAATTCAAAAACAAACGAATTGTGGTGAAATCCATCGAAACGAATGAGAAGGGTGATATCACAATTAACGGTAAACCATTTATGAAATTCAGATTATTACCAAAAGTTAATATATTTGATGCTAAAAATGAAAGTACAATAAATGAAATCCCAATGGATGACCTTAAAATGCTTGATGCTTTTGCTGATAAGAAATTAAAACCATTGGATATCGTTCTTACGGGTAAGCATTTCTTTGATAGATTGAATGACCCTAGAAATGGGAAAGCAATAAATATATCAGAATTAATTGGATTTTTTAAACGACTATCAAAAAAGAGAAAGGTATTTGTTAAATTCCTTAATACTTACAATTCAGTAATAGCAAAGGATGATAGAACTAATCTAAACATACCGTTTATGAAACAATCGAATAAAGCAATTGCTAAAACGATAATGAGGAAATCTGATTTTAAAAGTTCTGATAAATCCTTGGATATTTAAATAAAAAAACGTATATTTGTTATGAAGTTAAAAGATTTATTAATGGAAGGTCGGTATGACAAGCTTGTTGGGAAAATAAACAAAGATATTTTCAGTAAGATGAAGTCTGCAATGAATGGTAGTGGTTCGCAAGAGAAGCCAAAGAAGTTCAAAGGGTATGAGGTAAGAAAAGACCCGATGCCAACACATCAAATTGGTGATTTATTGAATTCGGAAAATAACCACTTAGATGTAGGTGAGTATTCCGGAGGAACTTCTGGAGTTGAGGTGGATGTGTATCTTAAATTCGCAGTAACTGATGATGGTGTTAAGCCTGGTAAGTTTTTTATAGATGGCTCAGCTGAAGCTGATGAGGATTTCCCATCAATAGAGGTTCAGATTGCAATACATCCATTAGATGGTACTAAGATATTCTCAAAGATTCAACCAGTTCTTAGGGATTTGGTTAGACATGAGATAGAGCACATAACACATGGTAACAAATCATCATCACTAAAACCATCCAAAGCAATGAGGGGTGATTTGGCAATGAGGGTAAAGATTAAAGGTGACCCATCGATGTATTATAAGTATTTTTTACTACCAAAGGAAGTGGATGCTAATATACATGGATTATACTCTAAAGCAAAAACGATGAAACTACCATACCAACGTGTGGTTGATGATTATTTAGATTCATTAGTAGATGATGGTATTATTAATGCTAAGAACAGAAAGCAAATATATAGTAAATGGAAAGTTAGGATACCTAAAATTGGTGGACTACCTAAATTAAAATAATATGAAGAAAACACAATTTATATCAGAAGTATTCAAAGATGAGGAGAGAATGTTAAACGAAGGTAAAACTCTTCGTGTATTTGATTGGGATGATACATTAGCTACATCCACATCATATATTTATGTTAATCATAAGGATGGTAAGCAAACTAAGTTAGACCCATCTGAATACGCAGTGTATAAAGAGAAGTCCGGAGATAGTTACGATTTCAGAGATTTCAATAGGTTATTAAAGAATCCACAGATTATAAAACGTAATTTCGATTTACTTCAGAGGATGTTAAAGAATCCACAAAAGAAAGTAACTATATTAACGGCTCGTAAGTTAGCATTTCCAGTAAGAAAATATCTAAAGGATACGTTCGGTATGGATGTGTATGTAGTTGCATTGGGTAGTAATAACCCTAAAGATAAATCCGACTGGATTGAGAAGCATATAAAGAAGGGATACACCTCTATAGCATTTATGGATGATTCTAAGAAAAACATCGATGCAGTTGATAGATTAAAGAGTAAATACCCGAATGTGGAGATAAAAACCCACTTAGTTAAGGAACATATTGAAGAAGATATTCAAAAATATGTAAATAAGATAGTTCACTAAATTTAAAACCATATTTATTACCAAATGAATTACGAAAAGAAAGTAATGGAGAACGCATATGAAATTCTTATGAAAGAGGATTTTGCATGGAGTTCAGAGTTTAAAGAAAAGATGAAAAATCAGTTACTTAATCTACTATTAGATTATTTTACCGATATTGAACACTACGAAAAGTGTGCACATCTTCATAAGCTCGTAAACGAATTGGAGAATAAAAATGAAAATATTAGTGAAAGCATTATCACCGGAAGTGAAAAGCGTTAAAGGATGGTTAGTATATGTTCTTAGTGAAACGAATCAATCAATAGAAGCATCAGTATGTGATATTGATAATTTGGTTAAGACTATAACTGACTTTGAACTGAAATATAAAATATGAAACTATTTATACTAAATGATGATGAAAACTCATTTGAATACGTTGTAACAACAATTCAGAAATACTGTAATTACCCAGTTATGCAAGGGCAATCGATAGCATCGATAGTTCATAGTAATGGTGAGTGTTGTATTAAAGAATCAGATGATTCTGAATTAATGGTAGAGATGTTCAAAGAAATGAAATCAGCTGGTTTAAATTTAAGAATGGATAAATAATATGACAAAATCAAAAGGGTTAGGGGATACTGTAGCAAAGATTACATCAATCACTCGCTTAGATAAACTAGCAACACAGATTGCAAAGGGATTAGGTAAAGCCGACTGTGGTTGTGCTGGGAAGCAGGAATGGTTAAATAAGAAAGTACCATATAATAAAGGAAAATAATGAATTTAAAACAACACATACAATCAGAAATTAAATCACAATTAAGTGAATCTGGTACAACTAATATAACAGAATCAGCAATGAGTGATTTAGATTTGATGGCTCAAGAAGCTAAAGATTTAAAATCATTCCTTAAAGATGTTTATAAAGAATATAAAAACTTACCAAAGAATAGAGAAACTATTATATGGTTAGATGATTTATATAAACAGTCGATTAGTGAATCAGTAGTTAACGAAGGTGCAATGAGTGATTTGGATATAATGGCTCAGGATGCTAAAGATTTCAAAGAATTCGCTAAAGATGCATATAAGGAATTCAAAACATTAGACCGTAATAAGGCAAGTTTAGAATGGTTAACTGATATATACACTCAGGCTACTAATGAATCTGTAGTTAACGAAGGTAAGTACGATTTTATGAGAGGGTTACCTGCTAAGATTAACAATAAAGATTATACTATATTAAATGTAGATACTGATGGATTTGTTGATGTAAAAGATAGTAGACAAAATAAAACAACATTCAAACTTGATAAGATAGTAAAATCAAATCCAGGTATTGATAAGAAACCTAAAGTAGTTAGAAAACTTAATCCAAATTGGAATAAATATAAAGTAGTTAAGTACAACAAACGTATGTACGATAAGTGGTTAAGGGATGTTGCATCAAATGGTGGAGCAAACAACGCTTATGATATGGCACAGAATGCTAAGAACGAACCGGGACTTATCGATTGGGCTAAGAAGGAATTTAGAGGTGAAGATACGATGCAACGAATTCAATGGGATATCGAAGCATTCTCTGAATCGGTTAATGAAGGTTCTGATTGGAATAGTATCGTAGGGGTTATTGGTAAGGCAATTAAAAAAGCTAAAGTTCCAATGAGTTATGCTAAGAGTTATGTGAAATCATTAGAACAAATGGTAAAAAAGAATTCAAAGCAATTCTTTGCTGATTATGGTGATTTTACAGAAGATGACTTTATTGAAGATGTAGAGTATAATATGGCTAATGAATCAGTAGTGACTGAGGGGAAATTAGAAGAAAAACTAATCACATTCAGTAACAGAGCAGCATACGGTCAGGTTGTATTTATGGCAGGTGGTGCTGGTAGTGGTAAAGGATTCGCAGTTGATAGTTTTATAGACGCTGCTGGGTTCAAAGTGAGAGATGTAGATGAGATGAAAACGGCCGTAGGTAATTTAGATAAATTGGGAAAACTTTCTATCGAAAAATGGTATAAAAAATACTCAAAGAATCTAAAAGAAAAGGAACTAGCGCATGTTGATACATACGTTAAGGATAGAAAATTAACATTAGCTCAATTAGCATCAAATCTAAAAAATCCAAACAACGTATCAGCACTTCATTTTATTGTAGATGCAATGGGATTAAAGGATAAGTGGGTAACTAATATGTTAATGGGTAAAACTAATAAAGAAGTACTACCTAATTTACTATTTGATATTACAGCTAAAAAAGTAGCATCAATTACGGATGTGTTAAAACCATTACTAAAGGCTGGATACGATTCTAAGAACATTCACTTAATTTGGGTATTAACTAATTACAGTATAGCAGTTAATAATAACGCAACACGTGACCGTATGGTTCCAGATGATACTATGTTATCAACACATGAGGGTGCATCACAGACTTTATGGCAAATGTTAACTAAGGCATTACCAAAGGGAGTAAATGGTAGAATCGATGTTATATTGAATAATAGAGAAAATACAATATTTTACAATAAAGATGGCTCGGCTAACAAAAAAGCTAAAAAAGATGGTGGTATTGATAAACGTAGTGATGTAGTACGAACACAAACTATAACAACTCAGAGTAAAGATGATAACGGTAAGACTGTAACAAAACGAAAGCTTGAAAAAGTTAAGTTTGTAGCTGATTTCTTATCACTTTCTGTTAAGAAACAGGGTGGTGGTATAACTCCAGAGGGTGTATGGAAGAAAACTCTATTCAGTTGGATTGAGAAGAACGCTCCTAAAACTACAGATTTAGCTAAAGATTTAAAAAGCTAGATAACACTTAATAAATTTTATATATGGGGGGCTTTTAATTAAGTTCCCCATTTTTACGTCTATAACAGTTATCAACATAAAATTGTTAATAACTTTTCAAAATAAAGTACAAATCCCTTGGAAAATCCAAATAATTGTCGTATCTTTATTATGTAATAAGAAAGGGACGGAGTTGAGTCCATTAACAATTAAATAATAAACAATAAAATATGAAAGCATTTGAAACAAAAGTATCGTACAAAGATTCAGTTCAATTATTAAAGAGACAAGTTAAGGCTCTAAAAAAAGTAGTTAAGAATGGAGATGGGCATGAATCGTTAATTCCTATTATAGATGAGAAAGTAGTACTACTTGATTACATCAGTAAAGTGAAGGCATGGAACTTCGGATTCATTGGTGGTGGTTGGAATAGTAACTACGCTAAAACGAAAGAGGAATCAATTAAGATGGCTATTAAGGAGTATAAAGGTTCAAAGAATTGTGTTCCTGATATGAACTCATTCAGAGTGGCAACTGAGGCTGATACACAGTTATTATTATCAACATTTTACTAAATGAAACCTTAACAATTTGTTAACATTAGAAATTAGGTCATCTCGGCAAAAGTTCGTATATTAGTAGTGTAGTTGAGATGGGGGAGAAACCACCATCCATTAAGAATTAAAAAATATAAATTATGAAAAATCCAAAGAAATTTAACTTCGAATACAAAGGAATGATGTTTGAATTACCAATCAAATTCTTAAAAAGAACCGATTGGAATGGTAACTCACTCCCAACACCACACATTGATATGAATCAGGTTGCTTCGGCTAGTGTAATCAAACAGTATGTAAAGAAGGTTTATCCTCAGGTAACAGTATCGGCTAAGTCCCGAAGTTTCTCAATGGGATGTTCAACTGATATTTACATTTCAGATGAAATCGGACAATCAGTTGATGAAGAAATCATTAATGATGTTCAATCATTCGGTTCTCCATTCGTTTACGGATACTTCAACAGTATGGAAGATATGTATGAAATGAGTTCATCTGATGTATCAACTGATAACAAAACAACAATCAAAGCGGGTACTAAGTTCCTATCTGTGGTTAATAAAGCTCAGTTCTGTTCTCTACCTGATGTTGCTAGAATGTTAATCGATATCACTACCACAGAGAGATACACCTTCGGAAAGCTTAGTGTTGAGAAAGCAATTAAGCAAGTTAAGAGTTGGGGAGCAACTGATAATAACATTAGTAAAGCATTGAAATTAATAACAATTTAATAACATTAAAATTAGGCTAATCCAAATATATTTCGTATATTTACATTAGTAAAAGAGACCGATATGACAGAACAAATTAAAAAGAAAATAGTTTACTTCGATATGGATAATACGCTTGTGAATTTTGAGAGTGGTATTAACCAACTATCAGATGGAACTAAAGCTGAGTATGATGATGAGTTGGATAATGTTCCAAGCATCTTCTCTACGATGAAACCGATTCCAGAAATGATTGATTTATACAATCAGATGGCAGAAGATGTGAGATATGATGTGTATATTCTATCTACTTCTCCTTGGGATAATCCAACCGCAGCTTCTGATAAAGTAGCATGGGTTCAAAAACACCTCCCACTATATGGATACAAACGATTGATATTATCACATAACAAACATTTAAACATAGGTGATTACTTAATTGATGATAGAACTGCTAATGGAGCGGGAGAGTTCACCGGAGAGTTGATTCAGTATGGTACTGATAAATTCCCAACTGCAGAGAGTATTAAAACTTACTTAAACGTATAGTATGTATAGACTACCAAATGTAAAGAATGTAAATAAAGGTAAAAGACACAAAAAGAAACACCAATTCAAAGTTGGTACACCCATTGTATTCAAATGGTACGGTGAGCGTGATTGTGGATTTATATCAGCATTAACCTTTGAAAAGGTAACTAAGAATGCACAATATTCTATAAAATCGACTGGTAGGATTGGGTGTATATACCATACAATGGAATTAGATGATCCTGATGACCCGTATTGTTACATTTCATCTGTACTAACAAAATCAATTACAGCAAACGAAAAGAAAAAAGTATCAGACCATCGTGAGGGTAAATATTTAATTACCAACCCACCTCCGATACCACCTAAATCTGTGATTATTAAGAAAAAGGCTAGCCCAATTGTAGTAAAAAAGAAGGTAGTAAAAAAGAAGGTAGTAAAAAAGAAGGTAGTAAAAAAGAAGGTAGTAAAAAAGAAAGTGGTAAAACCAAACCCAACTTCAATCAATAAAACTGAGTTAAAAGCCGCAATTAAGAAACAAAAAGAATTTATAAACGGAGAAATCGATAAAAACTTTTGGTAGTTCCAATAAAAATGTGTATATTTGTAGTATGAGTTTAACTAAGAGATGGATTGAAGAAGAACGGATGGCGGGTAGAGACCCATTAAACGACACGGAGATAGATGTAGATTATGAGTATGAGCAATACTTATCCTCATCTATAGATAATAATGAACCCCATATATACGATGATGGATATGTGGATTATACAGAAAACGAATGAAGATAACAAACAAAGAAAAGATTGAGGATTTAGCTAAGAGCATCTCTTTAATAAGTAGAAATGTTGAGTATGAAGGATATCATGGCTCAAAGAAAGGGGAAGTAGTAAAGTATATTGAATACTACGATGAATTAAGAAGAAGATATACAGCTGATATCAAGGTAGCACAGAGAAATACAATGTTACGCATAATATCAGATGAAATAGATGAATATTTAGATATATGAGAGGATTACTAATAGGACTATCCCTAACCTTTATAGGACAGATACTAATATTCTTTCAAACCAATGGTCAATTCTTTATACCATGGTTTAAAAATAATCCGTTCATTATATCGTTAGTTGGTGGTACATTAGTATCATATTTATTCATTACAGGTACAGGTTATACAGTAGCCTATTTCGGTGGAACTGTTTGGGAAAACCGATTATTAGGATTTGGTATGGGTATCATCTCATTTACCTTTTTCACTTGGTATTTTTTAGGTGAGGGTATTACAACAAAAACAACAGTATCGTTAATCTTGGCATTATCGTTAGTGTTAATACAAATTTTATGGAAATAGAAAACATATACGATTCAATACTTACTCAACAGATGCATGTGTTAATGTATGTGAAGGGTGTTATCCTAAAAAGTGGTAATCTAAATGGGATTCCACAATGGCGGGATAGAAGTAAATTACACAAAATAACCACCCGCTCTATGGAGTTTGGGTATCTTTTAGTAAAAAAAGACTTCCAATTTTTGGAAAGATTGATTTTAAAATATAAACTTTAATACTTATATGTAAATGAAAACAGTTATGAAAATATTATTAGGAGCAATATCAGCAATTGGTGTTGCATTATTAGTGGCGTTATTATTCGCCGGACCGACTTGGTACATATGGAATCATATAGTAGCAATTAAATTCGAATTACCACAATTAACATTTTGGGATACATTTTGGACAATGTTAATGATTAGATTCATACTACCTACTCCAACTACAAATAGTAAGTAATATGAAGAAGGGTGATATCATGCCAAATGGATTTGTACTTGGTAGAGGGAGGCAACCGCTGAACCTAACTGAGGCATCAATTAGGTATGCGATGAAGAACTCTAAATCTAATTCAGGCGCATCTCGATTCTTAAATATATCATTAACAACTTACGAAAAGTATTCTAAGAGATATATCGATTCAGAAACAGGTAAGACCTTATGGGAAATTCAAAAGAATAAACGTGGGTTGGGTGTTAAGAAGCCATATAACATTACAAAAGGTAAGTATTCACTAAAAGATATATTAGAAGGGAAATATCCTAAATATTCAGTACATCAATTAAAACGAAGATTGATGAATAACGCTGATAAGGTAGATTTCCCATGTAAGTGTCATAACTGTGGATATGATGAAAAACGAATTACAGATGATAAGATACCATTGGTATTAGACCATATAAATGATGATTGGACAAATCATATAAAAGAGAATCTTAGATTCTTATGTTATAATTGTTTTCATAATCTAAAAGGTAATATTAGGGGTAGCCAACCTCAATGGCGAATAGAGCAGGTTCAGAAAGCAAAAGAGACAATTAAATTAAACAATCAAAAAGAAGAATAGTTATGAGTAAAGAAATCTTTCACGGAAAGGACAGTAGAGAAAAACTACTTAAAGGGGTAAATTCATTGGCAGATGCAGTTAAAGTAACTCTTGGGCCAAGGGGTAGAAATGTTATCATTCAAAGAGATGGTACACCTCACATTACAAAGGATGGGGTAACAGTTGCTAAATCAATTGAATTTTCAGATGCATCAATTAACTTAGGTGCACAGATTATCAAAGAAGCATCACAACAAACAGCAGACCATGCTGGTGATGGTACAACTACTTCAACTGTATTAGCACAGCATATTTTCAATGAAGGTATGGTGGCAGTAGCAGCTGGGGCAAATCCAATTGAATTGTATCGTGGGATGCAGTTAAGTGTAAAAGAAATCGTTAAACATCTTGTTGATGATATTTCATTAAATGTAAAAACTAATGAAGCTATTAAGAATATAGCAACAATATCAGCAAATGGTGATGAAGAAATCGGTGGTATTATAGCAGAAGCAATACATGAAGTTGGTAATGATGGTGTAGTTACAGTAGAAGAGGGTAACTCAAATGAAACTGAATTAGAAATCGTAGAAGGTTTAGAATTTGATAGAGGTTACTTATCACATTTCTTTATGAACGACCAATCTAAGTTAGCGTGTATATTAGATGAACCACAGATACTATTGTATGATGGTAGAATCTCAAATATGGATGAAATTATTGGTATCTTAGAAAATGTATCAATGAGTAACAAATCAATTGTTGTTATTGCGCATGAAGTAGAAGGTGATGCACTTGCATCTATGGTTGTGAATTCAGCTAGAGGTACATTAAAGTGTTTAGCAGTAAAAGCACCGGGATTCGGACAAGAACGTACTGAAATTCTAAAGGATATCGCAGCATTAACAGGCGCAACCTTAATTACAACTGAATTGGGAATTACATTAGAAGATGTTGCAGTAGAACACTTTGGTTCTTGTGATAAGATAGTATCGGATAAATCTAAGACCGCAATTATTGGTGGTAAAGGTGAAGCAACTGATATTGAAGTTCGTATTCAAATGATTAAAACTGAAAAAGAAAAGACTGATTCTGATTTTGAAAAAGAGAAGTTAAACACTCGATTATCTAAATTAGCAGGTGGTGTAGCAGTTATAAGAGTTGGAGCAGAATCTGAAGTAGAATTGAAGGAAAAGAAAGATAGAGTGGATGATGCAATATTATCAACCAAAGCAGCATTAGAGGAGGGTATTGTACCTGGAGGTGGAGTTGCATTGATACACGCTAAGAATATGATAATCGAACGTTCATTAACATTATCAGCTGATAGATTAAAGGGTATTGAAATTGTAGAGAGTGCATGTGAATCTCCATTCAGAGCGATTGTTGAGAATGCAGGTTTAAAGGTGGATATCTTATTGGAACAATTAAATAGTTCTCCCGATAAAACCCCAACAACTGGGTATAATGTAGTAACTGAAGAGTTTACCGATTTAATTACAGCCGGAGTTGTTGACCCAACTAAAGTTACTCGAACTGCCCTTGAAAAAGCAGTATCTGTTGCTGGAACGTTACTTACAACCGAATGTATGGTAGTAAACGAACCAAAGTTAAATGAAGAGAAATCTTAAAAAACTATTATATCAGTATAAATTTCTGAAAATGGAATTAGATGATATTAAAGAAGAGCACTTAGAGTTAGCAATTAACTTTGAGGAGCTCTTCTCTAGTATTACATCAACCGCATCGGATACCCAACCCAACTCAGTAAAATCGGCTAAAGTTGTATCTGAGCAGATTGAGATTTCTAATTCAGCTAAGAAATTGTATAAAGAATTGGCTAAAAAGTTACATCCTGATAAAGGTGGAGCTCTTGGTGAATTTGAGGAATTGCATAATCGGTATAGTAATTCTGATTTATTAGGTATTGTAGAAATGGCTGCCGATAATGATGTTAATATTAATCTATCAGAAGAGGATGAGTTATTATTATCAAACTCAATTGAAACTGTTGATACACAAATAGAGCGATTAAAAGATACATTGCCCTATGTATGGAAATATGGGAATGATTCCGATAGAAGGCAGGTGTTAATGCGTATTGCAGACCATACTGGTATTGATATTGATATCAATGAACTACCTGATGAAATTAGGGATATGTTGGGTATCTAATATGGTATTATAAAATAATAGTAGATTAATTAGGTTTTATACAAAATAAGTTGTATATTTACATAGTAATAACAAAAAAGAAATATGTTTGATAATAGTATATTCAATAACACCGAACCAATAACACAACAATACTCATTTGAGTATTTGGGTATCCTATGGCCGTTGAATAATCAAACGGAGTTAACCATAGGACTATATAGTAAGTTAAATAATTTGATGAATGATAAAGGTAGTATGTGGGATATTGATTAGAGGTAATACTGTATTAATAGGAAAACGAAAATCAAATAATAACTCATATCCATCTAAATGGGAATTCCCTGGAGGGAAAATTGATGAAGGTGAGGATGAGTGGACTGCGTGTAAACGTGAATGGCAAGAGGAGTTGAATATAGATATAAACCCATTTCATCAACTCAGAACTATAACCAAATCTGATATTGAGTTTACACCATTTATATTACAATTATTAGGTGGTAAGGCTAAGATGCTTGAGCATGATGAATTACGATTCGTAGAAAAGAAGGAATTCTTTAAGATGGATTTAACTAAATTGAGTAAAGAGGCAGGTAGAATGTTTTTTGATTCATATAGTATATTTTTAAAACCCGATTAAAAAATAACATAAATGAAAGAAGTAGGAATAAAGTACGGTGATATGTCCCCAACACAACAAAATTCAGTTATTGAATTAAAGTTATGGTTACATGAAATGTGGTCTGTGTACGATGTGAAAAGTTATTACGCATTGTATGTATGGTTAGTTGATATACCAAAGGATGAAATTAGGTTATCATCTAAGGATTTAACAATGTTATGGGAATTGTGGGATGTGTACGAGTTATATAAAAAAGAAAAACAGCAGGATGAAGGTAATAATACAGAACATAATAATTAACAGTAACTCATTGATATTAGTGAACTCATCAGGAGGACAACATATTGTATCAATTGATAAAAATCTAACGACAGCACAGTCTGCGTGGGTTGATAATATAATAGCATGTGCTACATCACTTGCAACAGAAATAAAAGAAAATGAATTCAAAAATGATAATTTATCTGATTGGGATACAACTGTATCCGATGGACTGGGTGATTTAGATTTATTTGATTTCGAAATAGACTTATAGATTATGATTACAAAAACAGAAACAAGACTAGGAAAAAGAAAACACTCATTGGCTAAACGGCCCTATACAACATTGGGTCAATACTTGAGATTACGAAGAACTACTTAAATTAAATCCGATATGAAGGAAAGTGAGGCATATGATTTAACATCTCTAATTTCAATGGGTTCTTCTTGGAATCTACAGATTAATCCTAATATTGACCGTAAATGTGTAGATGGTCGGTGGGGGATGTTCGCTACTGGTAAGATTAACAGTAGTGAGGTTCTAATTAGTAGTAACCTTCCATCGACACTGATATATGGTAGTATTGATGAAATGATTGGTAAGTACGCAGTTGAATATGAAAAGGGTGTTGATTCAACACTAACGCCATGGTTCAACACCATACAGCCGGATATTGATGGATTGAAGTGTAATGCTACATATCATTCATCCCCAGCAGAATTGGAAACGCTGTTCACTTTATCCCCATTAGTACATTCTAATGTGATTGATTATATAAAAAGTACAACCGTAGTGAGGGATAGAATCGTATCGGAATATAATTGCTCTAAGGATACAGTTGAAATGATGATTCTAATGAAAGAGTCCAGAGCATGGGAATTTGGATTTATGCCGGGATTCGATTTATTCAATCATAATGCACGTAATGGTAATCCGATGTACATAGCAAACGAGGGTGAGTACCCATCATACAAATTCCTATCAGCTAGGGAATATAACATTGGTGATGAAATATACGTTTCATATAATGTTAAAGATTCAATGAAATATTGTATAAATTACAATTTCTTCGATAGCTCTGATATACATACGGTAAATATATTACAGAGAATTTACTTAAACATTGGTAATATCGATATGCAATCTAAACTTAAATCGCTATTTGATGTACAGGAATACACCGTAAATAATCAAACTGTTTTCCAAATTCAATCCAATGCACCAATTATCGCAGGTAATTTAAGTACAGCTTTATTTGATATAGTATCCCAACTATCAAAAGATAAAAACGACCGTATAAATGATGTGATATTTACTGGAACTCTTATGAGTTGGTTACAATCAGCATCACATATCATATCTACAGATACATTGATAGAAGAGAAATTAACACCCAGAATTAGTAGATTTAACCAATGCTTGAAAGCCGATAATAAGGCAATTAGACAGTGTATGGATTGGTTAATTTTGAATAATACAACATACCAAAACACATTTTTAAGAGAATACACTAAAAATTAGTGTAAAAAGAAATATTCTCATATTTATATATAACAACAAAAAGATTAAAAGGAAACCATTATGGCAGAAGAAATTATATTTACAGATTATCAAGCAGACGTATTTGTTGAAGCGGAACAATTACTAAAAACTCAAGGGTATTTAGGACAACCGTTATTCGAAAATACTTACGTTCTTAGTAAGAAATTGGCTGATTACGTTATAGAAAATGTACCAATGAGTGCAGGTGGTTCGGCTGGTAAAAAGGCTGGAAATGTTATGAATGAGGCAACGAACGCATATAATGGTGTATTGGGTATTACAGTAGCGGCAACTCCTACTCCAATTAAACCTACTCCAATTAAAGATATTCCACAAAAAGGTGGAGGTCCTAGACCAATATTAAGAGATGATTTGGTGAAGAATATTAAACCACAATTCCCAACAAGTCCTATAAAGGTAAAACCAGCTATTGCAACGCCGATAGCACAACCAACAGTAAAGGTTTCCCCAGCGGTTAAGTTTTCATCATTACAAAAACAAACACCCGGTTCTTGGTTTAGTAGATTTACCAACCGTGGATTCGGTGGATTCGGTGGATTTAATAACTAAATTATAAAAGTATAACAGTACCTACTACGCTACCCATTTGAACAGCGTCCCAGGGTAGGTCTTTTAACCCTTAAAAGCTCATAGAAATATGGGCTTTTTTGTGTTAATAAATTAGGTTTTGTGGAATAATTGTCGTATATTTGTATAAACAAAACAACTAAACAGTTATGATATCAGAGATAATACCTGCATTCTATGAAGCGAACCCAAAAAGATACGACTTTGGATGTGTAATGCTACACTTCTCTTTCTTTGAACTAACCAACATACACGCGGCAATAACACCATCACATATTTACTCATTCTCAGGCGACAATGGTAAATTTGGACTTAAACAAGATGCACATATTACATTATTATACGGATTACATGGAAATGTTACTGAAAATGATATTGAATCTAAATTAGGTAACTTTTCATATTCAAATTGTAAACTTAATAATGTATCACTATTCAAACAGAAGTATGATGTACTAAAATTCGATGTAGATGGTAAGAATCTAAGTGAAAGTAATACAGCACTGAGAACACTACCACATACTACTGATTTTCCAATATACCACCCACATTTAACAATCGCATATCTTAAACAAGGGTTAGGTGATAGGTACGTTAAACGTTTGGCGAGAACTGAATATTCATTAAAACCAAAGCACATAGAATATACTAAGCAAAGTGGTAGAAAATACAAATTGGATATTAAAATAAAATAGTTATGAAAGCAAAATTAGAATTTGAATTACCCGAAGATAGGGAAGAGTTTAACTTAGCAGTTAATGGTAATAATTGGCATGATGCTATGTATGAGTTAGACCAGTGGTTGAGGGGTAAAATTAAATACAATAACGAGGAATTTACAGAAACCGAAGAGGAGCTCCTCCAAACTGTAAGAGACCAACTACACGAAGTATTGGATGATAATAGTATCACATTTAATATATGATTACCTATACATACAAAGGAACTCTATATCAAATAACATCAGAAGAAGAGGGTGAATTTAGAGCAGAGCAGATAGTTCGTGATTTTGAATACTGTGCTAAGATAGGTGATTACACCACAATAACGCATAGAATGATTAATGGAATCAAATATGGGTGGGCAATAGAAATTAAAAAATAAATAAGTTATGAGTAAGCATACATCAGCGTATCAAATAAGAAAAACCTCACTAAAGAGGAACTTTTCCGTAGTATTAAACGATAGCTTGGGTTCTATATTAGAATTCAATACATTCGAAGAGGCATCACAGATATGTGTAGTAATGAATTCAAATCGCAAGAGTGATTGTAGATATGAAGTTGTAGTAGTGAACGGAGTTAGACGTACTATATGAAATTCAGGTCAGGTAAATACGCCGGATATACGTTAGAACAAGTACGGATAATAGCACCATGGTATATTAATTGGATAAAGATAAATAGACCTGAGATGTTAAAGGATAGGGCTTCACCAAAACCAAAGATAAAGGGGAAACGTATAGAACCACCTGATGTGGATGTTCGGTACAAAATACAACCAAATTTAGATTTCGAAACAGAATGGGCGCCATCGGCTGATTATAAGCCACCTGTGGCTTTTACTGAGTTTGAGGTTGAGGTAGTAGAACCGCCAAAGAAGGAAACGCATAAGTGGTTCAATTGGGAAGTATAATTGAAATTAAGAAATAGTAAATATAATAAAAATGAAACCGAATAAATTAATTGAAGAGTATAAAGATTCAACAAAGAGAGAAATATGGATTGATGGGGTGTTATCAAACTTCATCTATGGTCTATTAGGGAGTATGGTAATTGTAACAATAACATCAGGTATTGATATGGCTGTGTTATTTGCATATCTAATATATTACTTCTACTTAGGTAAGGTGGTAAATCGACCTAAATATGTAACATCATTAGGTAAATTCATAGTATTCCCAATCCCAACATCAATTGGGGCATTTGTGGGATATAAATTAGCACCACTTTTAATAGAAATCCTACTATAATGAACGCCACATTTAATAAATGGTATTACTTTTTAAATAAGGAATTAATCAAAAAGGAGAAGCCATGCTTACCTGGTGATTATATTCATATTCATAAGTGGGACGGGTGTTATAGGGTGTATGAGGTTAATACCGTTTGTTTTGTGGTATTAAGACAGCATAAATATATTCAACTACCGTGGTCTGAATTTAGATGTAAGAAGGGTGATGGTCCAATGGCTGAATTATTAGATATAAAACTCAGTATGGCTATAAACTTACATCGATTAAGTGAATTAATTCCTAAAATACATCGAAATAAATTAGGATAATCAATTATTAATTCGTATATTTACAATATGAAATATTACATAGAACATAACCAATACACCAATGAAATGGGAAAAGCATCTGATACCTACTATAGAGTATATCATATGAGAAAATTCTTAGGATTAATATCTTATAAGAAATTCGCTAGTGAAACCAATTGTGGAAGTATGGATTGTTATACATCACCGATTTGTTTTAAATCAGAAGAAATGGCAGAGACCTTCATCAAAGATGTATTATGTGTTGGTATTAAAACTGATAATACATTCAGAGTTACGGTGAAAGAAATAGAGTGTAATCGTGTTCGTTAATAAAACAAAATAAAAGATATGAGTGAGAAGAAAAAAGCAGAGATTATAGCTAATCTTGAACGTACCATCGAAAATGGTGGTAACCGTAATTGTATTGCCAATCTACAAAAGATTTTAGAAAATGTAAAGAAAGATACACATGTAGTAGCTAAAAAACGTGGAAGAGCGCCAAAAGCAAAGAAAAAGGATACGGATGATAAATAATAAATACAATACAAATCGAATACTACACGAAGAGGGTAGTATAGAGGGTAAGACTGTTGACCAAATAAAACGTATGGAAGCTAGTATCCGTATAAAGAAGTTAAAGGACCGTAATGGAATCAAAAAGCTATTAAATAGTAAATTGATACTATATCCAAATGAGGTAACACTTTTAGTTAATCTACTAAGATTTAACACTAGACCATTATCAAATATTCAGTTACTTGAAGTGGGTACACTACAGAAGAGGTATCGTAAGATGATGAAAAAGATAAAGAACCAACAACTATGAATAAATTCAAAATAGGTGATAAAGCCACAAAAGAAAAAGGATATAAGTTTCCTTGTACAATAGTATCAGTATTTAAAACTAAAGAAGGGAACGTTAGGGTTGTAGCAGAAATGGATGAGTTCGGATTACTACATATATTCAACGAAAGTCAGTTAACTTTAAATAACTATAATATTGACTAGAACGGAAAAATAGAAATGGCTAAAGATTGGTGGGTATATATAGTAAAGTGTTCGGATAATACACTATACACAGGAATCACTACAGATAGAGATAGACGAGTATTAGAACATAATGATTCTAAGAAAGGAGCTAAATACACTAAGACAAGACGGCCTGTTAATTTAGTATATTCAGAACCACATTCAGATAGGTCTAACGCATCAAAGCGGGAGTACTATATAAAGAAATTAAATAGAATAGATAAATTAAAATTGATAGGATGATATTAGAAGCAACACTTACACATTTAGGATTTGAAAAACAAATCGAAACAGCAGAAAACTCAGGTAGTGAGAATGATTGGCATTACTATACATTAGATATAGGAACTCTATGTTTAATTACGCAAGCAAGTGATGATGTAGTGAGAGGGTGGGAAGTTGAAATATTCGATGATTCATCAGTTAAATTTACAGACCCTAATGAACTAAAGATACTAATTGAAGTATTGAAACGTAACACAGTTAATTAAGTTGGATGGTGATACTAACTTATACCCGTAAAGGTATAAACTAACAAAATTGAGTATAATAAGTACCGTAAGGGTATAATTTAAAATAATAGATTATGGAACAGCCAACACAATATTTAGTAAGACCACACGATTTCCATATATGGGAATTGGATGAAAGCAATAACTGTTA
>Ga0307999_1000001_pt1 | contig 66662 bp, 98 predicted proteins | sample Neamet1_FD_203158 | JGI IMG/M metagenome (GOLD analysis project Ga0307999, IMG submission 203158) | Marine microbial communities from water near the shore, Antarctic Ocean - #1 | ecosystem: Environmental > Aquatic > Marine > Unclassified | place: Southern Ocean | collected 2014-06-04 | reverse complement strand
CTCATCATAATTGCGATGTTACATATCCGCAATATGAATTTACAGACATCATAAAAACAAAATGCCACATATTAGATGCTATTAAATATAATATGGAACTACAAACAGTAGAAAATAATCTGTTTGTGTTTCCGTGGCGACAAGTAGAAATACCAGTAGCAATGTTAAACTTAAATTTCAATGACTTTAAAGAACATGTATTCCATAGTACGGTACACAAGAAAATCATTGAAATAAACGATAATAAAATAAATAATATTATACCAACACAAAAAGAAAAGGAGATATGGTAATGAATTTTGTACCTTATGTAGTAGAGAAAGTAGCAGGCGGCGAACGTAGTTACGACATTTATAGTAGACTGTTAAAGGAACGCATAGTGTTTCTTAATGGACCAGTTGATGACCAAGTGTCAAATAGTATTTGTGCTCAGTTTCTTTTCTTAGAAGCAGAAGGCCCAGATGAAATTAACTTTTATATTAATTCCCCAGGCGGTGTTGTTACTGCTGGCATGGCCATTTACGATACTATGCAGTATATCAAACCAGATGTGTCAACGATCATAATGGGTCAAGCATGTAGCATGGGAAGTTTACTTGCTCAGGCAGGCGCACCAGGTAAGAGATACATGCTACCTAAAGCAAGACACATGATCCATCAACCAAGCGGTGGCACTAGCGGACAGCAAACTGATATTGAAATTGCCGCAAAAGAGATTAGTAGAATGCGTACAGAACTTACTGAAATTTATGTAGAGCATAACAGTAAGGGCAAGGACTTTGCCACAATTAACAGTGATATTGAGCGTGATAGATTCATGACTGCCAAAGAAGCACTAGAATACGGCTTAATTGACGAGATAGTAAGCAGACGATAGTAAAAAGCAGATAAATATCTGCATGGACGAATTAAAATATTTTAAACCAGCAGAAGTAAACACACTTGCGGACGAGGACGGAGTTGTACATGATAAATGTGGAACAGACGAATGTTGTCAAAAATGTGATACGGCTGAAGGAGAAACAAATGACAACGAAGTCACGAATAGACCTAACATTTCTTAAATACCAATGGAGTGCGATCAAGCACGACACACATCAGTTAGGCCACTTTAATTCATTAGGGTTTCACAAGATAAGCGATAACAAAGATGATATTGCCAGTTGGTTTTCTTCTGGTAGTGCTATCATGTATGTAAAAACATGCCTAGAAGACGAAGACGGCATATATGGTTTAGGCTTTGGTAGTGAGAACGATGAAGAATTTGAAATAATTGAAGACCCAAACGGAATGGAAATAACTATAGCCGGACCAACAGCAATGGGCGACTACCTAAGTGAATGCTTTGACCCTGTTACCAATACACAGGCACCTAGCGAACTTATAAACTTCTATGCTATCGTATACGAAACCACAGACTTAACTAATACATTACGTTTTTACTTGGAGCACTGGCATTGGGACGTCATAGACGAGAACAATGAGTACACTTTAATCACCAGTAACAAAGGCAGAACAATGCTAAAGTTCGTCCATGGTAATGAAAACCGCATACAGACGGTGTACGTGGGTGTAAAGGACATTAAAACACAGATGTCTCGAGCAATATCACAGGACTACGAGCCAGTTGACACAGGTTACTCAGACTTAACTGATGCCAAGTTACCCGGCGGGTTTAGTGAAAGTATTATTAATAATTATAAATTATCAGTAGGCGGCAGAACACAAAACTATGCTATTGAATTTTGTATCAAAGAAGCATTGCCTTCTGTGGATATAATCTTTAGTCAACGTTATGCCTTTAACTCACTCAGCCAAGCGAACTATGACAAATTTTATACCTAGTATTTGGAACCACAAAGAACTACTAGACATCTACGATAACGCAAACCCTACTCTAGAAGAACGTACTAATATACTGTTATCATATTGGAACAACTTTGAGCATAAGGTGACCATAAATAATAGAGAGTACGCACAGTCCTTTCTTAAGAAAAAACACTTAAGAGAGAACTTAGCACAGATTAGAGGTAAAACTATCGGATTCGAAGACAAAGTTTTGTGTGCCGAATTCGTATTAAAACAAAAAAATGTTTAATGATTTTTCTAAATACGACGACAGCGAATTGCTTGATCATATTGAAACAGCACAGAAGAAACTATTCGCGGCCAATCCACAGCACCCTGCTTATCGACAACTACAATCATATATTGATGATGCTAGGTTCGAGTACGGCGAAAGAATAGAACTAGAAGCATTCAGAAAAGATATAGAAGAAGGGGACGAGATAATAGAAATAGGCCAAGGTGAAATGAAAGTTGATCCGGATCCAATTCCAGAAGAAGAAAAAGAGGAGATGAGGCTAACAGCAGTAACAAAACTATTAGCACAATCATATGTATATGACACCAAAAAATAGCCACACAAGAATAACCAAAGAAGTAATACTTAACAAGGTACATTACTTTGATGACCTATATAGCATGGAGAACGTTCCGTACACTATTAACGTAGAGTTAACAGCCGCACCAGTTGACGCAATAAACAACCAAAAAGAAATTAACATAGTTCATTCAACAAACTTTCATAAGGTAAACTTTTTCCTAGACACAATTATAAATGAATCGTTTTTAGTAAGTCCTAAAACAGCAGACAAGATGCTAGGGTTGTTTAGTGAGTTTGATAATAATGTACTACTGTCGCCGGACTTAGGCGAAGCATCATTAGGTATTATGTTACATGCTAAACTGAATACAATAACTGATCAATGTTTTATTGGCGGACTGGAAATCATTGACAATAGGACAAAAGTTTGTTATACTTACTACGATGATGAAACAGAATACGACTTTTTACCTAGCATTACGGATATGATACTAGATGGTACAATAGCATTCCACGAACTACCTTGGTGGTTTAGGAACGACATTAGTACGTTTGATGGGTCTGCTAAAGACGAAGAAGAGTATAACTTTTACTTAGAAAATCATTTTGATAAAGTACAAGAAGCAGTAACACACCCGCTCAATGAACTAGACAGTAAGATTAGAGAAGCAATGAGCGATTCTAAAACATCAGGCGAGATAATCGACTTAGAAGAATTTAAAAAGAATAAATCATGGAAACCAAAGTTAATATAAACACAGACAAATTTAGCAGATCGTTAATTGATGACGATCATGGCATAGAAATGTTGTACAACAACAAGTCATTAGATGACGCAGAGTTTGTAAACAGCGATGATGTAGGGTTATACAATACATTATGCGACCATTTGGACTTGCGACCTTTAGGTGTGTTAGATGAAATGGATATTGACATTCCTACTTACCACACACAACAACAAACTAAATGGTTCATACCCGATGAATATAAAGCAATTGATATTGAACAATACATTTCACAAAGATTGCCAAAGGATGTACGCATAGAGGCAGTCCAGAGGATAAGTATAGAGTTAGAGATGTATAGAACCAGAAACCTATATCCTATACTACAAGTGTTGATATATATTATTGATACCATGAGAAGTAATGATATAGTCTGGGGTGTTGGAAGAGGCAGTAGTGTAGCAAGTTATGTATTATATATACTTGGTGTACATAAAGTTGATAGCCTCAAATACAATTTAGACATTAAGGAATTTTTAAAAGATGAGTAAACATATAACAAGTAAAGGCAAGGTCATTGACATGGAGTCAGTCATTGCTCAGCAAGGCGACAGTATTGCGATAGGCAACATGAGAGTTAATGCTAGAGGAGACTTACTGGGTCCGGGTGGTGAAGTAATTAAAACAGCAGACGAACGTGCTAGAGAATTCTATAAGAATGCCGACTCATCAGTAGACGAGAACGTTAGTGTTAAATCAACACAGCCAGTATCGGGTGACATTAGTGTACCAGGAGGACCTGCTCCAAAGACAGCCTCCACAGCAAGAGCAGAATCAAAGATCAAACCAGATCCTGAACCAGTCAAGCAACAAAACGAAATAGATCCTGAAGTGGCAGTTGCAACACAAATAGCAAAGAATAAAGCACAGGCACAAAGCAAAGAACCAATTACTTATAAAGAAGTAGAACTACCAAACGGTGACATTGATATGGTGCCAATATTTGAAGATGACTGGGAAGACAATGAGTAAACTAAAAGCAATAGGTGACAACCTTTTATGTATAAATGGCGACTTCGGTGAGAAGCGTCTAGCAAGTGGAATTTATCTACTAAATGATGATGCCAAAGAAACAGGTATCAGAGCAAGATGGTTCCAAGTATTAAGTGTAGGACCTGATGTCAGTGACACACTACAACCAGGATGGTGGGTAGTTGTAAAGCATGGCAGATGGACTAACAACTTAAGACTAAACACAAATGATTATAGAGACCAGTTAGCAGAAACATTACATGTTGATACTGACGAAGTAGAAATGACAATCAATCCTTCAGCAAAAACAAATCATGAATTCTTGTTTTGGAAGGTTGATTACCACGACGGTGTACTAGGATATTATCCGGGCACCGATTTACCCGATGAATATATTGAGGGACAGGCAATGACGTCTGCGTTGAATGAACAACAAAGAGTGTTCTCAGCCAAGCAAGCCAGTACTCAAACCGTGAATCCGGGCGAAGTGTGAGCCTAGATAAAGACGCACTCTTTGAATCAGTAAGCGACACAGCACTAGCATTAGTAATTAACTTTCCGTTAAACATGTTCTTGTTATATGTAGCAAACAGAACTTTCCTGCCCGACTTAACCACAGAAGCCGAAACAATCTTTTGGACTTCTGTATTCCTTACAGTAAACTTTACTATGGTAGCAATCGTTAGAAAGTATTTTGTAAGATCATATTTTAAAAAGAAGGATAATAATGCCGTACATTGAAAAAACAGGTAACAAAGCAATTAGAGAACAACTATGGCAGTGGGAAGGCGTAATGCACGACAACAACATAGATGGTTTCAATGGCTTTGGTTGTAAAAAGAAAGTTTATGAAGTATTGTGGCAATGCCAAGAGATTATTAAAAAGTCTCCGGTGTACCACGAGGAAGATGACTACTTACATGAACACAAGAAGTTACTTATATCAAAGGAACTTAAACGTAAGTGGAAATAATTGTAAGCCATAAGGATTATAAAAATCCTTTTGTATTTGTTAAAGCAAGACGTTGTGGTAGTAACAGTTTAAATCATTGGCTAGATGATAATGTAGGCAAAGATAACTATTGTTACATGGCAGGAGACAACTGGTGTAATAACTATAGTCTGTTTAATATTGTTGAAGATGATATACTAGCAGGCACAAAGGTTACATTTAGTCGTAGTCCGTACACAAGAATTGTAGCAAGTTACTTCGTTGACATATGGCATCTTGCCAAAGACTTACCAGCAAACATTAGCGACACATCACATAAAACTCAACCAGACTATAACAGTATTGGTTGGCAGGATGTTGTCAAGTTTGACTCGTATAAACTTACACAAGATAAAGATATTCACGTAGAAAACTTTACATTCTTTTTAGACAAGTTAATAGAATACAATCAAAAAGTAGATACAACTAAATCCGACTCGTACATTTACACACTAACTGACTACTGGTGGCAGAACACTAGTGTAACATTACCGTTGTTCCATACAGTATTAGATAATAACAAAGACAATGTACAATTCTTTGATTACATAATTAAGCAAGAAGAAATAGCAACAGCATTTCCTATAGTAAGTGAAAAGATATTAGGAGAGCCTATACCACTAAACAAACAAAATACGTTTAACGACAGGCACTTGACATCAACTACTAAGCCAGACTATTCGTACTTGCTAGACTATAACAACAACAGAGAAAAGATTGCTGATGTCTGGAACATGGACTTTGAATGCTTTGGGTATGAGAAATAATGATAATGAAGTTAATTAACAAATGGGGCAAGAGTTTTTATAAGCACTGGATTGCTCCTTGGGGTAATTAGATAATGGAAATACTAATAGGTAAGAAACATATTGCTACACCGTTTGTATTTGTTAAAGCAAGACGTTGCGGTAGTAATAGTTTAAACAACTGGCTTGGCGAATACATTGGTCAAGATAATTACTTAGACCTATCAGGTGACAATGCGTTTATCAACTACGACCTATTTGATATTATTGAAAACGATATACTCGCAGGACCTAAAGTAACATTCTGTCGTAATCCTTATACACGAATTGTAGCAGGATACTTAGCAGACATTTGGCACTACGGTCCAGACATAGGTGTTAACGTCAGTGACCTAACACACCCTAACCAACCTCCAACCGACATATTCCCTGAACTACAATTAGACATGACCTTGTACAAGATGACAGACGACAAGAGCATACACATTGAAGGCTTTACTAATTTCTTAGATAGCCTAGTTGAATATCACAGTGGCACCAACGCAAAGTATTGGTGGCAAGTTAGTTTGGTCAACGAACCATTGTTCCATACAGTCCTAAACAATAACGCAGACAACATACATTTCTTTGATCATGTTGTTCAGCAAGAAAGCATTACCACACAATGGCCAGCAGTATCACAAGCAATACTAGGCAGGTCCACAGACTTACATACAGCAAACGTATTCGCTCACAGACATCCACATGACAAAGTGAGTACTAGCGATTTTGCTTACCTTTTAGACCATAACAACAACAGGGAAAAGATCGCTGAATGTTGGAATATGGATTTTGAATGTTTTGGCTACACAAAGTAGTTGACATTACTCCCCTTTTAGTTTATAATATAGTATATGAAACAAGGCGACTTATTTGACGATCTGTATATCGAGCAACCAGCAGAGATATCAGCACACTTACCAGGGCACATGAACTGTGAGATCCTATACCCAGGAGCAATCGAAGGTATAATAAAACAGAAACTTGTAACATATTGTTATGACGACTGCGGCAATATAAAAAGAATAGAAAAAATAAGGAACTTTGTGAACACAACGTTTCATGACTATACAACAGTAGAGGTACTTAAATGAAAGAATTATGGGTAGAGAAATATCGACCAAATACAGTAGACGGATATGTATTCCGTGATGCTAACCAACGTAGACAAATTGAAGCATGGATTGGCGATGGCGCATTACCGCATTTACTATTCAGCGGAGCACCTGGCACAGGTAAGACAACACTAGCAAAGTTATTGCTAAACAGTTTAGAAGTAGATCCGTTTGATGTACTAGAAATTAATGCTAGTAACGAAAACGGTATTGATATTATTAGAGATCGTATTACAAACTTTGTAAGCACAATGCCTTTTGGTGACTTTAAGTATGTATTACTTGATGAAGCAGATTACATTACACCAAACGGTCAAGCGGCTTTACGTGGCATGATGGAAATGTATCATACAACTGCTAGGTTTATACTTACTTGTAACTATCCACAACGAATTATACCAGCACTACATAGTAGGTCACAGGGTTTCCATATTGAGAAACTAGACATAAATGAATTCACGGCTCGTATCGCAACTATCTGTGTAACAGAAGGCGTAGAGATAGACTTAGAAACACTAGACACTTATGTACAAGCAAGTTATCCTGACTTAAGGAAAAGTATTAACTTAGTACAGCAGAATGTACTTGATGGCGTCCTACAGAAACCACAAGCAGGCGACGGTGCTACACAAGATTGGATGTTAGCCATGGTGGACTTATTTAAAGCAGGCGATTATAAAAAAGCAAGGACATTAATATGTGACCAAGCAAGGCCTGAAGAGTATGAAGACATCTTTAAATTCTTATATCGTAACTTAGAACTGTGGGGAACAGATCCACTGAAGCAAGACCAGAGCATTGTTATTATTAGAGATGGCATGGTTAAGAGTGTTTCATGTGCTGACCCAGAAATTAATTTAAGTGCGACCTTAGTTGAATTAGAGATGAATGCCCACTAGTGATGAAAGCCGCAATCCTAACGGAAACCAATAATGGTGCTTACTATAACAATTATAGGAGTCTTGGCGCACACATAATCAAACGTATCTTTCACGACAACGATGCTGACGCAACAGTTATAGACTATGCTACACATTGGAAAGACGAAGACCTAGTCGAATTATTAAACACATTCTTTAAAGACTCAGACGACAATGTAATTGGTATTAGTTTACCTATACGAAGTCCATGGGACAATGACGAAGATAGTGCCATGGGTCAGATGCTTAGGATTGCTAGAACCGTTAGGTCCACACACAATAATGTACGAATCATTATAGGCGGAATGCGAGTAGTCAACGAAAAGCAAATAGAACTTTACACAGACATCGACGGAGTATTCATTGGCAGAGCAGATGAAATGCTTAGGGATTGGATTGCCAATGTAGACATGACACGATTCAATAGGACCAAAGACGATAATATATTCACAAACCTTAACTACGATTTAGATAAAGAAAAGCCTGTACTGTTTGATTTGTTTCAGCCTGATGATTGTTTAAACGAAAAGGATGTAATAGGTTTTGAAGTATCGCTAGGTTGTAAGTTTAATTGTAGTTTTTGTAACTACCCAATGCGTAACGCAAAGAACGTTGTACTTAACACAGAAGAAGCAATGCTGTACACATTTAAAACGGCATACGAACAATACGGCATAACAAACTTCTTTGCCGCAGACGACACACTAAACGAAAGCAATGAGAAACTAGAACTACTTGTAAAAGTTGTACAGCAGTTAGACTTCAAGCCAAAGATATCTGCGTATGCTAGACTAGATGTTATAATGAATAGGCCTGAGCAAATAGAAATGATAAAGCAGGCAGGCATTGTTAGTTTAAACTTTGGCATTGAAACATTGTCTAAGGAAGGAGCCAAGCAGATAAAGAAAGGCTACAACTTTGAAAAATACGTTAGGACACTCACAGAAATAAAGAAACAGATACCTGAGTTTTGGAGTTCGTGTAGTTTTATTGTAGGACTCAAAGGCGACACATTTGAAAATTTAAAAAGTAAAATAAACTTAATGATCAGTAAGGGATTAATAGACAACCTTGTGATGTCAGAGTTAATGATATATCATGCCAACCACCCAGAAGCCAAGTCGGCTGTAGTGTGGGACGAAGGTTGGTTAGCAGACTTAGACATCAACCCAGATAAGTTTGGATACGATGTACACGACGATGGGTCTTGGTCAACTGACTACACGACTGAGGAAGAAGCCAAAGACTGGAAGAACGAGTTTGTTAACAAAGCAATGGCCAATAGTGTATTTGTGGCGGTTGATGCCTTTACATGGTCTAGTGTACTGTCTATGGGCATAGGTGATAACAAGTCAGTATGGAGAGATGTTAAAGACCACGAAGGTATGACATTTGCTATGCTGAATCATAAATTAAAAGTATACAGTTTTAAACATATAAACAAGTATATTAGGAATAAAAAGTTATGGCTCAACAATATAAGTTAGGTATTATAGGCAAAGGGTTTGTAGGTAGTGCAGTCAGCAGTGGCTTCTCTACAGCAGAGCAGTATGTGGTGGATCCTAAAATTTCAGCAGACAACTCAATTGATAAACTTGTCAATGAATTCGATCCACCACTTACTTTTGTTTGTGTTCCAACACCGCCCAATGAAGACGGTAGTGTCAACGTTACTATAGTTACTGAGGTACTAGAGCAACTAGACTCGCACAACTATAAAGGAATAGTAGTAGTTAAAAGTACAATCATACCAGACTACTTACATGTATTCAAGAAGTCATACAAACTAAAAATAGTTTATAACCCAGAGTTTCTCACAGAAGCCAAAGCGGCGCAAGACTTTATAGATCCAAATATGCAAGTGCTTGGTGGCAAGTGGAAGGATTGCGATACTGTAGAGAAAGCATACAATCGATACAGTGATGTAAGAGTAGTTCCTACATTTAAAGTTGATCTAAGTACAGCAAGTTTAATCAAGTACACAATAAACAGTTGGTTAGCAACTAAAGTAGTGTTCTTTAATGAACTATTCAAACTACAACAAGCAAGTAGCAGTATGGTAAGTTGGGAACAGTTCACAGACATGCTAACCAGAGATCCACGCATGGGCAGTAGTCATATGAAAGTACCAGGACCAGATGGAGAGTTTGGCTTTGGTGGACATTGTTTTCCTAAAGACACAGAAGCATTAATACATTACGCACAGTCTAAAAATATTAAACTCTCACTGTTAGAAAAAGCAGTTAACAAAAATAAGAAACTAAGATGATAGCATCAATAGAAGAATACGTCGACGTACTGGAAACATTAGAAACAGACATAGACAAATACGAATACATAATTGAAATGGGCAATGACTTAAAACTAATTGAAGACAAGGAATTACGCAATGAGCAAACCTTTGTGTCAGGTTGTCAAAGCGAAGTGTGGGTACACTATATTAAGGACAACGAAAACACGTTACAGTTTTACGCATACTCAGAAAGTAAATTAGTAAAAGGCTTACTGTTTATTCTTACAGAAGCATTCAGTGGTTACACACCTAACGAAATGCTAAACTTTACTTCTTCAGCAATACAAAAGATACCACTTGGCGCACAATTAAGTATGCAAAGACAACTTGGTATGATGAGTGTATTCAATAGAATGAAGTACATAGCAAAACAACATACGGCATCAGCATGACACAAAACGAAAAACCATATCAAATACTTGCCTGGATTGCTACAGCGATTCTTGTATCAGCGGCCTGCCTAGCAAGTTTTGTACCTGAACTATCATATCACCATTACGCATTTATAACTGCTAACAGTTTATGGGTAATAGTAGGTCTGCTATGGAAGGAAACAACAGTCTGGACAATGAACGTCGGACTAACAATCATTTATATATTAGGATTAATAGTATGAAAATCGCAATAACAGGGCACACTAAAGGAATAGGAAAAGCCTGTGCGGACTTGCTTGGGCAAGAACACGAGATAGTAGGATTAAGTAGAAGCAATGGCTTTAGTATAGAGCAGACTAATATGTGTGCTATGAAGATAGTGCCATGCGATGTGTTTATCAATAACGCATACCTAAGTACATATCAATCAAGGTTGTTTGAAATTATATTTAAACATTGGTTTGACAAACCTAAAACAATTATTAACTTAGGTAGTAGAGCAAGATACGAGCATAACTTTTCAGGTAGCATATACTCTGCTGATAAAAGACATTTGGAACATGCGGTAGAGCATATAACATTTGGACAGCAAGGTGGATTCAATAAACAATGTAGAGTTATGAACTTGAACCCAGGTTATGTTGACACTGAAATGGCGGCACTCGATATCGATCCCGGCATAAAGCCACCAGCAAGAGAAATGATGACTACAGAACATATGGCAGACCTAGTCAAATGGATGATAGACACCCCACACAAATATGAGATCTTTGATTTATCAATATGGAACACGACTTACAATCAGTAGCAAGTGAGATGTTAAAATTCGAGGCGGAATTTAAGCCAGGTGGATTTGTACATACTCATATTAAACAAGGCAAGAGTGACCCGTTAGTTGCTATTAAAAGTGCTGTTGATAGAATGACCGACTTGTATGATGTTGAACATTCACAAGTCGGTCATATCAGTGATATTATCTTACATAAGATACAAAACTCTTAATCATAAAAACTGAGTACTTCGGCAACTGCTGGATGCCTTTCAATGTCCTTGGCAGTGAATGTAATTGTTTTAATATAATTTGAGTCTTTGTCTTTAATTCTATTTAAGAAGTCCTTTAGTCCGTTGTCACCGAAACCTCTATCATGTTGATTCAAATCGCCTGTTACAACTAATTTGCTGTTAGTTCCTATTCTTGTTAATAGCATCTTCATTTGCTCCTCTGTCGCATTTTGCATTTCGTCTGCGATAATAAAAGCATTCTTAAATGTTCTACCACGCATGTATGCCAATGGTGCTATTTCAATAATATTCGATTCAATCATGGTTTCAATATGACTTGGTGTGAAGTGTTCCTCGAGAATGTCGATGATCGGTCTTGTCCAGGGTGCCATTTTCTCCTGTAGTGTTCCTGGTAAAAATCCGTGTTGTTCGTCTACACTTACTGCTGGTCTAGTAATGATTAGTTTTGAAACTCTTCCTGACGTTAATGCTTGAATGGCCTTCTTTGTCGTTATATACGTCTTGCCCGTGCCTGCTGGTCCTACAGCAAAGGTTATACTGGTTGCCGTATGTTCTAAAGATTCTAGTAATGTGTCCTGCGTTATATTCTTAGGTACAACTATTACGTTTGCCGTTTTGTTCAAGTATCTGGTGTCAAGTTTCAATATTAAATCCTCCGTTTGTAGTTGGCGAATGCTCGCCTTGAATTCTCTTTCCTTTCGTTTTTTACGTGACATGTTTGTCTCCTTCTTGTGATCATAAAAAAACCGTAAGTGAGTTTCCTCGCCTTACGGTGCTTATGGGTGAAATAACTTTTTAAATGGTTATAAATCATTGCAAAAATATTTAGCAATAAACCACTATAAGTTAGCAACTCAGTTAACTTTTATACTCAAGTAAACAAAGCCTTCGCTATCTTTTTGATAAATAGTTGTATGGCAAACTATACATCGGAAGATATTAACAATACTATAAGATTAATCAATCAAGACAAGAAATTGTTGGACATGATAATGGAAGTAGATGGTCTTTTTGAACATCTAGGCGTTTACGCATATAAGAACTGGATCAAAGGTAAGATTGTTGAAGTCGGTAGACCTAGCAAATATTGGGTAAACCTTACTTTAATGTACGAAAGAGACGAAATGCCAGACCCAGAAGGCGGACTCAGGCTTACTAAAAAGGATATCAAAGTTAAATTTGTTGAAGATGTATACAAATATCCAAAAAAGATAACAAGTCCAGAAGATATTACAATAGAAATTAAAAAGAATAGAGTTTATAGAAAGACTAAGATAAACGAAGACCCTGTTTGGTTAGTAGAGTTAAAGATACCTAGAAAGTTTGTAGAAAAGATAGAAGCAGACTACTTGGTAAACGATGACGATAACGTTAGTGTCGAAGACGCTGAAGCAGGAGCCAACTTAACAGGTGGTTTAGATTCAAACAATATGGAATTGAATCCACAAGCAGGAGATCTAGGCAATGACATTGAAATATAATGAACTAGAAGACCTAGTGTTACCTAAAGTTAGCATAGACGAGTTCGCACCTAAGACAGGTAAGAACAACGAAGTTATTGTATTAGGATTTTATGTTAAAGATAAAGAGCCAGCAAAAGACTTATCGCATTTTATCGAGACAGGTCCATACGATGTACTAGATGTAGAGGCCAGTCCAGCAACAAATGAAGACGGCAACTATATGGTGTTTGTTGAAGTTAAACGATCAAGTGATTTCTTTGACTTAGCAGAAACAGTTGTAGCAGATTTAAAGAACATAATGGAAATAGATGGCTGGATGTATAAGCCTTACTATTCAGATAAAGAGTTTACAGCAGAGGATACTAGTTGGAAGAACTATGTTATAACAGATCCTGATAAGTATGTAACTAGAGAAGAGTTTCAAGAGAATAAAATGAAAGAAGAAAAACAACAATACAATAATAACATAGGAAACTTTTTCCTAGAAAGTTTAGTATCTAATGTCACGTTAGACGAGAACGAGCATAAGAATACAATTACAATTAACAATGGTCGTAAGGCATTTAACTACGAAATTGTTAATTTCGGTGAAGCAGAGATCATGGAAGATATATCCAAGGAGCCAATCTTAGATAGAGCAACTGACGACTTATTTTTAGAAAGATGTCTGGGTAAAGATTATACAGTGAATAATTTTTCAGACCAAAGATTCACCATAACAAAAGAGCAGAGTGATAAAATACTATTACTACGAAAATTATAATGAATGAGACAGTATTAAACACATTAAAAGGCCATTTTGGTCGCGACAAAGAGATAGTTCCAGAAACTAACATGCTTAACGACCTAGGCGCGGATGACTTAGACGTAGTGGATATCTTCATGCAACTTGAAGAAGCACTGGGTATAACAATTCCTGAGGAAGAAACTTTTGATGTACAGACGGTACAACAAGTTTTGGATCTAGTCGAGAAGCACAATGTGGAAAATTAAACTATTCTTTTTACTGATCGTCCTTGGAACAGCAGGAGGCGGTGTACTTTATGTCAAAAATCTACAGGCTAACCTAGCCTTATCAGAAGCCAACAATGCTAAATTAGAAGACGGCATCGAAGAACAAAAGAAAGTAATGAAGCAACGCGAAGAAGACTTCAACGCACAAAAGAAAATGTATGCTCAGTTAGACGCAATGAACAAACAACTAGAAAAAGATAAAAAATTCTTAACAACACGGTTTACTAAAACAAACGCAGATGGCCAACGAAGAGACCTTGGCGACTTAGCCGTTAATAGACCAGTAAGTGTAGAAAGGATATTAAATAATGATTGGGACAACATGATTCGTTGTAACGAAATAGCACAGGGCAGTCCATTAACTGAACAAGAAGTAGCAGTTAAACTAAAAACAGATCTAGGCTACAACGCAATGTGTTCCCCTACTGCTAATCCAAACTACGAGGCAAACTAATGAAAAAACTATTCGCACCAATCCTATTAGTACTGCTAGTGTCAGGCTGTTCTTCCATGGGCGTTAAGAATATAGAAATTTTTAAAACTGAAGTAGAAAGAGAACGTCTTAACTTAGATCCTATTAGTGTAGAATCTATGGCTAAGATAGAAGTTATAATCGTATCAAGTAAAAATCAAAGAGAAGTATTTGCTAGACTTGAAGAACAAGGCATTGACCCTGTTATATTTGGTTTTACTGACTTAGGCTGGCAAGCATTACAAATGAATATGCAACTTTCTAACAGTCAATTACAAAAACTTAGATTCCAAGTAGAGCAATACAAAAAATACTACGAAGGAGAGCAGACTAAAGCAGAAACTAAGTCGTCTTTAAGTAGTTTCCTAGACAGACTTTCTGATACAGAATAACTTGACAAACCTGTATAATCCTGTATAATACACTTTATGGATTACTACGAAACCCTAGGTGTTAATCACACCACTCAACCAGATGAGATCAAGAAGGCATATAAAAAACTTGCCTCTAAGCATCATCCTGACAAAGGTGGCGACGAAGCCGAGTTTAAAAAGATCCAAGCCGCATACGAAACATTAAGCGACCCACAAAAGAAACATGAGTACGATAACCCTAGTCCGTTTAGGAATCAAGGTGGTAACCCATTTAACAATCAAGGCAATCCATTTGCTGATATGTTTGGTGACATCTTTCAGAATGGACAACGGCAACAAAGACAACGACCGCAGAACTTTAATGCGGAAACTCATATTGATGTTTCGTTAGAGGATGTATACTTTGGTACTACTAAAAGAATTGATGTTGGTACAGGGCAATTAGATATTCAAGTACCTAGAGGTGTGCGTGATAATACAATATATAACATACCAGGCAAGGCTCCTATACAGGATAATAACTTACCCGCAGGCGACTTACGAGTTAGGCTACAAATTAGTAGGCATCCTACGTTTGGAAGAGACGGGCCTAATCTAATTGGTGCTATTGAAATAGATTATATACAAGCAATTATGGGTACAACAGTAACACTCGATCACATATCGGGTAAGAAATTAGACGTTAAGGTTCCGCCTGGTTCGGCACCGGACTCAAGACTTAAACTTCGTGGGCAAGGATTTATTATGGCTAACAGTGGCATAGTAGGTGACTTCCTAATTTTAATAAAAGTTTGTCCAGTAGAAAACTTGGAGCAACGGCATCAAGATTTGTTACGACAAATTCAACAAGAAAGGAAACGTAACAGTTAAATAGTATTATGATAGATAAAGTATTAGAAGCATCAGTAACACAGGCAATCAACTACGGTCATGAGTATGTAACCATCGAGCATATTGCTCTAGTTCTTTTAGACGAACAAGAGATTATTGATGTGTGTACAGCACTAGAAATTGACGTTAATACATTACGGACTGACCTACAGCAGTACTTAGAAGATTATGAATTTAATAATCTAAAGTCAGAAGCAGGTAGCACAGGCGACCCAAAGAAAACAATGGCAGTTGAACGTGTATTTCAAAGAGCATTTGCTCAAAGTATCTTTAATGGCAGAGAAACAATTAATGCTATTGATGTGCTTGTAAGTATTACTAACGAATTACAAAGTCATGCTAACTACTTTATTGCTATTAACGGTCTAGACAGACAAAAACTTATTGAGCACTTATCTTCAGATACTGCTTCAGGTGAGTTTGGCGATGTAGACTACTTAAAGAATTTAAATATTGAAGCAGGTAACAATCAAATCGATCCTCTCATTGGTAGAGTCGAAGAAGTAACAGATGTTATTGAAGTACTTGCTAGACGTAAAAAGAATAACGTATGTTTAGTTGGCGAACCAGGAGTAGGTAAAACTGCTATCGCCGAAGGCATGGCGTACAAGATTGTACATAAGGATGTACCAGAGATACTATTAGATAAAACAGTTTATCAGTTAGACATTGCTACAATGTTGGCTGGTACAAAGTATAGGGGCGACTTTGAAGAACGTTTAAAAACTGTACTAGAACAAATAGAAAATGACCCTAATGCCATTTTGTTTATCGATGAGATACACATGATAATGGGTGCCGGTAGTGCCGGTGGAAGTAATGTAGATGCGGCAAACATGTTAAAGCCTTTACTCGGTAAGGGTAAACTTTTATGTGTTGGTGCTACTACACCCGATGAATGGGCGACTAACTTTGAAAAGGATCGAGCATTAATGCGTAGGTTCCAAAGACTAGACATATTAGAACCATCTTTAAAAGATACAATGAAGATATGTTTAGGCCTACAGAGTCACTATGAAGACTTCCACGGTGTAACGTATACAAAAGAATTAGTAGAAAGGTCAGTTGAATTATGCGATAGATATATTAAGAACAAACTGTTCCCTGATAAAGCATTAGACGTTATAGATTCCGCGGGTGCTGTAACTAAAATAGCAAAAAACAAAGAAGTAACAATGGAAACTATTCTTCAGCAAGTAGCCAAAATTGCTAAGATGAAAGCAGATGTTATTGACATCGAAGATACAAAAGGATTTAAAACACTAGACAAGGACATTAAATCTAAAGTGTTTGGGCAAGACGAAGCAGTAGATAAACTAGTTGAAAGCATACTAGTTAGCAAAGCAGGACTTAGAGACACTAACAAGCCAATTGGTAGTTTCTTATTTGTTGGTCCTACTGGTGTTGGTAAAACAGAAACAGCAAAGATATTGGCAGAAACAATGGATGTAAAACTAATACGTTTCGACATGTCGGAGTACATGGAAAGACATAGTGTAAGTAAACTGATTGGTGCTCCTCCTGGATACGTTGGGCATGCCGAAGGCGAAATGGGTCAAGGTATGTTGCTATCTGAAGTAGATAAGAATCCTAATTGTATCTTATTGCTAGATGAAGTAGAAAAAGCCGCCCCAGAAGTATTACAAGTATTACTACAAGTCATGGACGACGGTAGGCTAACAGGCGCCACAGGTAAAACTGTAGACTTTACTAATGTAATACTACTAATGACAAGTAACTTAGGAGCCGCAAAACTAGATACTGCTAAGATAGGCTTTGGCGAAAAGACTCACAGTGATGCTGACATACAAGCAACTAAGCAATTCTTTACACCAGAGTTTAGAAATAGGATTGATGCGTTTATTAGATTTAATGTGCTAGGTCCTAAAGAGATTATGTCTATTGTTACTAGAACAATTAAAGACACAAATGAACTACTCAAAGCAAACGATACTAAGATGAAAATTAAACTTACACATGCGGCTAAGAAATACTTAGCAGAAAAAGGATACGATCCTACCATGGGAGCAAGACCATTAAAGAGGCTGTTTGAAGAAGAAGTCAAGAAGCCACTCAGTAAGAAAATATTGTTTGACGAAGCAGTCAGCGGAACTATTACAGTTGATCACAATGTCATTGACGGCATAGTGTTTATACAGAATACAGATGCTTAAGATTACAAGTTTAGATACTATACCTAGTGCTAAAATATTTTACAATTCATATCCTTTTAAAGTTACAGTACATGGCAATCAGTGGGAACACGATGCTATGCGTTTTGAAGAAATATTTAAATGGCTACACGCAAATCTGTATGACACATGGGAAGACACTATTAGAGTTCAACGTAAAAAGTTAAGCATTTATTTTAAAAATCAAATTGATGCTGAGAAATTTGTAGTAGCGTTTGATGACTTAGTAGATGAAGTCCACAGTCCATATAACGAAGCAGTTTATAAAGAAATGCTTAGAGGCGTATTTGACTGTAGGGAGAAACTATACTTTGGTAAATATAGATATAGAGTAGAACTATCAAGGCATTGGAGAAGTAACAACAACGAATCTACAAAGATCGATAGTGTTGTCACTAACTTATACAAGCGGGGTTCTAATAGAATACATCGTAGCCGATCAGGTTATACACATATTGTATATACAAATGAAAAGCATGATATCGCAAAAATTAAACTGGTCCTTAAAAAGGAATCAGTAAAAGACTTAAAAGTCTGTAAACTATATAGTGAAACTATAACGGAGAAATAGAATGGGATTTTTTAATAGAGACAAAGGTTTAGATAGAGAAGCAGTATTTGAACAAATGAAAATTGATGAAGGTGTAGTATACGAAGTATATCACGATCATCTAGGATTGCCTACATTCGGTGTAGGACATCTTGTACTGGAATCAGACACAGAGTTTGGTCAACCAGTTGGCACGCCTATTGACGAAGACAGAGTTAACGACTGTTTTGAGAAAGACTTAGATACTGCTATATCAGAATGTTCAGTGTTGTATGAAGACTTTGATAATATGCCAGGCGAAGTACAAGAAGTACTAGTTAATATGATGTTCAACATGGGCAGACCTAGACTAAGTGGCTTTAAAAACTTTAAGAAAGCACTGGACGAAGGTGACTGGGCAAAGGCAGGTACTGAAGGCAGAGACAGTAAGTGGTACCGACAAGTTACTAACCGTGCTGAAAGACTTATGGCAAGACTAGAAGCAGTATAGCAAACATTCTTTTCAAGACTCAATTAGATAAATACTAATTGAGGACACTATGAGAAGAAGTATTGAAATTTTAGCAAATACCGGGTCTACCATGAATAAGACCGGTGACAAAGCAAAAGCGGATAGTTATTATGGCTATACCGATGGGATTCATTCTGTAAGTATTAAATACAGCAACTTTGTTGGAACAGTCAAACTACAAGCAACCTTGAGCCTCAATCCTGCTGACGCAGATTGGGGAGACATCAAACTTATTACTAAAGCAACATCGAACACTAGTACTGAGATACATACATTCAAAGGTAATTACGTTTATTTAAGGGCAGTTATAGATAGATCTGCTGTTGGAAACGGAGTCGACTACCTTGCCGCTTATGGTGCAATTTCTCAAATATCATTGAGTAATTAATTTTTATCAATTTTTGATAAATACTCAAGTAATAAAGAGTTTAATGGGAAAAATCTATGCCAAACGTAACAGGTGAAAATTTAACATTTAATATAGATAGTATTGCTGATAATCAGATACTAGTATATGATGCCGCACAAGGAGTATTTTTAGCACAAAATAGCCTTGCCGCAGATGCCAATGCCGCAGTAACAGGTGCGTCCAACACAGGAGCATCAGGAATTGGTGTGTTTTCTGCGAAGGATGGAGACCAACTAAAATTTAAAAAGTTTGTAGGTTCCGGCGCAACTACAATAACAGAAGCATCAAATGTCATTACTGTTTCAACAACAGCATATAGTTTACCCACAACATTACAAACAACCGCCACTAACGCCAACTCATTTGTTTACAGAGGAAGAAACTTTGGAGACAATGCTAATATTGATGCGTATGCGGGTGTTTATAATGATGCTAACTATCCAATACATAGTCAGAGCAAAGGATCAGATGCCAAAACAAGATTTATAATTGGTTCAAGTGATCAGACCGATGTTGAGTTAAAATCAGCACATGGTCTAATATTAAGTACTAGTACAGCAGACGGGCACATTGAAGTACGAAGTGCTAACAGTACAGTATTTTACGCAGGCAGTAGTTCAAGTACTACACCAGCATTAAAAATTAATGCTAACAGAAGTTTAACAGTTTCAAATGTATTTACATTACCAACATCAGATGGTACTACTGGACAAGTTTTAAAAACAGACGGTAGTGGTAGCCTTAGTTGGACATCAGTATCATTGTCAGGTGTATCACCGAGTGAACTAACAGCCAACTTAGCAAATTATATTCCTAAGAACGCATCTAGTACACCAGGTACAACACAGGCGTACGACATTGGTAGTTCATCTAAAGTATACTTAAACATTTATGCTAGTAACTTTAAAGGTACAGCCGATTACGCTCTACGAATTGGTACTAGTGGAACTAACTTAGACTATACTACACTTGCTAACATGTCAAACAAAACACTTAACCTAAGTGACTTGGCATCTAAAAGTACAGCAAGAACAAATTTAAGTGTTTACAGTAAAGCACAAGTTGATGCCAATATAGCATCAGCACAATTACAAAATTCTATTAGCCAAGTTAATGTAGTTGGTTCAGCCAACACAATTAATGCCGCAACAGCCACATCAGCAATTAGATTCGAAGGTGGCGATGGTATTAGTTTAAATCAATACACGGCTAACAGTACAATACAAATTTCCAAGTCTGATGCGATAACAGGTACATTTAAGAACTTAGTGTTCGATGGTACTTATGTTGTAGCAGAGACTAACTCAGACACTATGACATTTACCAGTGGTGCTAACATTAGTTTTACACCAAATGCTGGTACTGATAGTGTTGTCATTGACGCAACATTAAATGATGCTTCTATTGACAAATATACAAAAAGTCAAGTTAACACATATATTAGTGCTAACGTTGACGCATTAAGATTTTATAAAACTGTAACAGGTGACACAGGTTCAACATCAGCAAGTACTAAAGATGACACATTTAATGTTATCGGTGGTTCGGGCATAACAACAGCAGTCACAGGCGATACAGTAACAATTACTAATTCAAATCAACCACAAGACTCATTTAAAAATGTAGTAGTGGCTGGGCAAGACGTTATCGTAGCAGAGAATACATCAGACTCGTTAACATTTGAAGCAGGTTCGGGTATTACATTAACAACTGATACATCATTAGATAAAGTTATTATCACTAACTCAGCAGGTGGCGGAGGTGGCGGAGCCACTGAAGCATTTAAAACAGTTAGTGTAACAGGTGGTAATAGTGTAGTAGCAACAGGAACAGGCGAAACATTAACATTTACGGCTGGTGCTAACGCAACAATAACAGCCGACAATGCTTCAAACACAATTACTATCGATGCTACAGCAAGTGGCGGTTCTAAAGGAGCCACTGGAGCAACTGGTAGTGCTGGATCAAATGGAGCAACAGGATCAAAAGGTGAAGTAGGAGCAGGCGGAAGTACTGGAGCAACTGGTAGTGCAGGTGCGGCAGGAAGTACTGGACCGGCTGGAGCGGCTGGCGGCGCAGGTGATAAGGGAGCTCAAGGAGCTCAAGGTACAGCAGGTACAACTGGTTCAGTAGGACCAGCAGGATCAACAGGTTCAGAAGGACCTACTGGACCAGCCGGCAGTACAGGAACAACAGGCGACAAAGGAGCAATTGGCCCACAGGGTACTACAGGTACAACTGGTAGTGCAGGGGCCGCAGGTGCCAAAGGTGAAGTAGGATCAACAGGTGGTGCCGGACCAACAGGACCAAATGGTTCAACAGGACCAGCAGGATCAAATGGATCAAATGGATCAAATGGCGACAAAGGAGCCACTGGAGCAGATAGTACTGTAGTAGGACCAAATGGACCAACAGGACCACAAGGAACAACAGGTGATAAAGGAGCTCAGGGAGCCACTGGAGCAGATAGTACAGTAGTAGGACCAACTGGTAGTGCTGGTGGAACAGGTCCAGCAGGTGATAAAGGAGCTCAAGGATCACAGGGTGCTCAGGGATTACAAGGAACTGCAGGTACAACTGGTTCAAATGGATCAGATGGATCAACAGGATCAAAAGGAGAAATAGGATCACAAGGACCAACAGGTCCACAGGGTTCACAAGGAACAACAGGTAATGCGGGTGGAACAGGCCCAGCAGGAGCCACAGGACCATTAGGACCGCAAGGTAACGTAGGATCAAATGGACCAACAGGTGATAAAGGACAAAAAGGAGAACTAGGTGGCCCAACAGGACCAACTGGTGATAAGGGAGCAACTGGTTCAATAGGACCGCAAGGAGCTCAAGGTAGTACTGGTAGTAACGGTAGCGATGGCGCACAAGGTCCATCAGGTGATAAAGGACAGAAAGGTGATAACAGTACGGTCGCAGGACCAACTGGTAGTGCTGGATCAAATGGATCGGCTGGAGCGGCAGGTGACAAAGGTGACAAAGGTGAAGGTGGCGGTGGTAGTTCAGAAGTATTTAAAACTATTGCTGTATCAGGACAAAGTAGTGTAGTCGCAGACGCGGCAACAGATACACTAACATTAGTTGGCGGTAGTGGTATGACTATTACTACAGACGCTGGCACTGATACTGTTACGTTTGTTTCAAGTGGCGGTGGCGGATCAACCAGACCGGGTACTTATGAAAGATTAAAATTAAACTACAGCACATCAGGTACACTAACAAGTATATCAGATAGCACAGCAGGAATTAACGCAACAACAGTTACAAGTGCCGCAGGTGCTGAAATAGAAGTACAATTTACAGGATTTAGTTATCCACCAATAGCAGTTATGGCTCATGGTTATGATTACAGTAATCACAAATATGTGATGAACGGTGTTGCTGGTGACTGGACAGTTAGAACTGTAGATGGCGGTGGTTCAATAGGCTCTCCAACAGCATTCGGTAGTTTCTCTACTGTGGCTAATGTAGACTTAAAAGTAACGGAAGCCATTACAGGAGCAAGTAGATCGTTTGGAACAAGCACCCATGCTTGGATAACGTTTGTGATGGCGGAGTAGTAACTAATGTCGTATAAGACTAGTCAAGTTGAACTCAATGTACCAAATAAAGTTTTAGGTGTAAGTGTTAGTAGCATTGCAGGTAAAGCCATTTGGGCATATCAAAACGGTTCAGCAGACAGATGGGCATCAGGCGGAGCAAGTCCTAAGAACTATCAATGGACAATATCATTTACTGTAACTTCACAAGATCACGGTTCTCACTTAACAAGAAAAGATAGACAATTTAATGGATTAGACGTAACTGTTGGCGACTGGATAGCAGGTGCTACCACAGGCCAATGTTTAAAAATTACATCAATAACAACTAAAACCGCATCAGCCGTAACAGCGGTTGTAGAAGATGTGGCACGTTACAATACATTTAGAAGTAATGTTGGTAATGGTATATTCGGTACTGGTAGTTGTGTTATATTTACACTAAACGAAAGCGGACATCCAATGCTAGATCCACTACCAAGTGGTATTGTTAGTTCAGACTTTTATGCTAACGTCAATAGTAGATTCCAATACTTAAACCCACAACTAAATTACTTACTAGAAAAAACTGCACACGGTTTTACTATAGGTGATGTTATTGCTGTAGCAGACACAGGTTCGTTTGTTAAGGCTAATGCCGCTCTTGTTAGTAAGGCATTTGGTGTAGTAGTTGAATCGGGTCCAGGACCAAATTCATTTATGGTATCACCAAACAACAGAATTATAGACTTCGTACCAGCAATACCAGGTAACGCAGGAGACTTTATTTACGCAGATACAGATGGAGACTTAACTACAACTGACACTGGTAAGATAATGTTTTTAAAAATAGCAAATGCTATAGAAACAAATACTATTGGTTCAGCAATTAATCCAACAATAGCAGACGGCACAACAGTTATATTTAATAGTGTTAGTCATACGTTTAACGGAGCAGGATTTAGTAGCACGTTAACTGAATCAGTAAGTCAGATAAACGCACTTAGTGGTACAAGTATAGTAGCAAGTACAACACCGGCACCAACAACAGTAAATTCAAGTGCTAGTGGTACTGCTTACGGACTAGTAGGTGGATACACTAACTTTAGTGCTATCTTTAATGGAGGCAGTGGTAATACTACTGTAACTTTTACAACTAATGCCGCGGGCAAGGCCGCTTATGGTATTGACGTTGCTATTCCAGAAGACATGGCAACTGATATTAATGCCGCAAGTATTCCAAACTTAACAGCAACATTTACAAGTAGTGTGTTAACACTCACAGAAGCAAACGGTAATGCTATTAATATATATACTGGCACAGATGATGCCAATGGTAATCCTTATGTAGGATCAAGTAATGTGTCAGGATTAAAAGCATCCACAGTAGCAAGTACAGGTAACAAACTTAAACTTGCTCGAGCAGATGGCGGACCTATTAATATATTTGATAACACAGGTAATTTTGAAAACGGCTTTGGTGTCTATAGTGTACACAATGGTATGTTTCCATTAGCAATGAATGTAGAGCAAGGTATAAGAGCCGCAAGTATTACAGTGGTTGCAACCATAGCCTCTAGAAACTCATTATCACCAGCAACAGGTGACCAGGCTTATGTACTAGATAACGGTGTAGGCGAATGGGCCTTATACTTATATGATGGTAGTGCTTGGACTAAGGTAAGTGACCAAGATAGTGCTAATACCGACGCACAGACGCTTACGTTGAACGTAACAGCACCAATTAGCGGGTTCGGTAACAGTCAAAACTATGACTTAGGTAATGTATCACCGGGTGGTAAAATACAAAGTGTTAGTTTAGATGTACACACAGCATTCACTGGTGGTTCATCAGATGCTACAATTGAAGTAGGTACTACTGGAGACACTGATCTCTTACATGGACCAGACGACAACGACCCAGGTTCAGTAGGTGGTTACATTAGTAATCCAGAATACATATGGCCAACAAGCAACACAGCAGAACTAGAAATAAACTTACGAATAAATCATAATGCCGCAACCGCTGGCAATGTTACTGTCAAAGTAACATACATTTAATTAAAACAACCTAACACCATAATTTCTGGCCCAAACGATAAATATAGTTACAACACATCGTGACAGTACACATTATTCCGGAACAATGTAAAAATTGTATGAGGATTGAATAACCTCAACTAAAACTCCAAGGAGAGAAATAAAATGGCAGATGTAAAGAATTTTGGTCTAAAAGGAGTTTCCAACGACGTTCAACTAGGTAAGAGTGGCGGAAGATTTAAGTGGGTAAGTGCGAGTGATCGTTACGAATTTACTGGATCAGACGGTTCAACTCTTAAGGCAATTAGAGCCGCCAACGTGGATGTTCAAGGAACACTACTTTCAAATGACATCACATCAACTAGTATCTCAATTAACGGCGACGCCACCATCACTGGTGATTTAACTGTTAACGGTGCTACTACTACTGTCTCATCAACAAACACAACTATTGCGGATTCATTGCTAGAACTAGCAACGGGTACAACTGGTACGCCAGCAAACGACGTCGGTTTAGTAATCGAACGTGGTGACAGCAATAATGTATTTATTGGTTGGGACGAAAGCGAAGATAAAGTAAGAGTCGGAACAGGAACCTTTACAGGTTCAAGTACTGGTTCTTTAACAATGACAGTTGCTGATTTTGAAGCGGCTGGCATATTGGGCTCATCTTTCACAGGCGCTTCTGGTGCATCAGTTACTGAATTTAGTACTGACGGAACACTAGCAGGCAACAGTGATACAGCAGTCCCAACAGAAAAAGCAGTCAAAACATACGTCGACGCAGTCGATACTGACGACGTAGCAGAAGGTTCAACTAACCAGTATTACACGAATGCGAGAGCAGACGCTAGAATTACTAACGCATTAATTGACGAAGACAACATGTCTTCTAATAGTGCTACTAAGTTACCTTCACAGCAATCTGTAAAAGCATTTGTAGATGGTTCAGTATCTACTTTAAACACAGCAATAACAACGGCTAACAGTGGACTGAAAGCCTACGTTGATGCTTTGGATAGAGACGATGACCTAGCATTTACAGGTGACGACGCAACTGGCAGAACTTTAGACTTAGATAGTGCTACATTAACTATCGCAGGTGGAACTGGTATAACATCAGCCTCCGGCGCAAGTAGTGTAACATTAGGTCTAGATAATACAGCCGTCTCAGCAGGCGCATATGGCTCAGCAACTTCTGTTGCAACTTTCACAGTTGACGCACAAGGAAGATTGACAGCGGCAGGTACAGCCTCCATTGCTACATCATTGACTATCCAGTCTGATGACGCATCGGATAATACTGTAGCATTAGCAACTGACAAACTTAAACTATTAGGTGGAACAAACATTACTTCAACCAACACAGCGGATGACGTAACGTTTAACTTGAATTCAAGTCTTACTAGTTTAACAAGTGTTACTTCAACAACATTAACAGACGGAACTGCAAGTTTAAATGCTGGTAGTTTAACAGGTGCTGTTAACGTAACTGCTTCAGGAATCGTATCATTTGGTACTTTAACTGACAGTGGCGAAAGTATTGCTGTAACTAAGTTTGTAGACGAAGCAGAAGGTATTGCAAGTTCAGATAATGATACTTCATTACCAACTTCAGCGGCAGTCAAAGACTATGTAGATAATAACGGTGGTGACGGACTTACACTTAGAGCAAGTTTCACAGCAGATAGCAGTGACGCAAACTTTGATTGTGGTACAATACCTAACGTATCAGGAAGAACATATTACGCAAGTAGAGTTGTTCTAAATGTTACTACAGCATTATCAGGTGGTTCAATTGATGGTATGATTGTAAAAGATAACGGTGGTAGTGGTAATACACTAGTAGCGGCTACTTCAACAGATATCGCAGTTGGAACTTATGTAATTGATTTACCATTCGCAAGTGCACTCACTAAGAACGCGACAGTACAAGTACAATTTGTACAGTCAAATGGTTCTACCTCAGCAACCCCTACAGCAGGTGTTGTTATAGGCGTGGTTGAATACAAGTATGTATAATTGATGTATGGATTTGATTTAGACTAATCAAAAACAAACGGAAAAAGCACTCTTCGGAGTGCTTTTTTTTGATAAGTAATTCGTATGCTAATCATTGATTACGACAGACAACTAACTTTATTTGCTCCAGGCAAGTGTGGCTCTACAGCACTAGCATATAACTTACAGCATTTAACAACTGAACCTAACGAGTTCTTTAGAGCCCAACGATTAAAGGTGATATCCAGTAACACTATACCAGCACAGATACAAGACCTGTTGGAGAACAAAGAGTTTTATTACTCATTGCCTATTGCTGATTCATATCTAATGTTTAGAAAGTTATACACGCAACCTAACTTTAAGCATTATGTATTTTGTAGAGATCCTGTTGACAGACGTGTTAGTGCGTTTGAAACATTAATAAGTTGGTTCCTGCCTGACATGTGGGAAAAGTATCATAACAACGAAGTAACTCTAGAGGAGTTATGGTCACAAGCATGTGAGTTAACCGACTACGATTATCATGCTGGACATTATTTAAATAAAATTAAAAACTTAGATTGTGTGTTTACAGATATTAAAAACATTAATAATATTATACAAGAGTATTACAATATAAAAGCAAAGCATGTGCCTAGTGTTCCGTTCTGGACTAAAGGCATTGATTTAGAATCCAGAAAATACACAGATTATACACGCGAGTCTGATCCTGAACAATGGGATAAAACACAATTAGAAATAACACGTTTTAGATCAGAATGTGCTGTTAAGTATAACACTTTACTAAAGAATAACAAACTAGACATAGAGGTAGAGTTATATAATTCACTTGACATATCCTAACTAATCCTGTATAATATGCAATTATAGTGAGGACAAGACAATGAGAAATAACAAAGTAATATTAACAGACTGCGATGGCGTATGTCTAGATTGGGAAGAAGGCTTCAGCATTTGGATGGAGCATCACGGACATGAGAAAGTCGAAGGCGCACAGTTCATGTACAGCATTGGTGATAGGTATGGCATTAGCCGTAACCAAGGTCATAAATTAGTTAAGCAGTTTAATGAAAGTGCCGCAATAGGCTTCTTGCCTCCACTGAGAGACGCACAGTATTATATGAAACTGCTACATGAAAAGCATCAATATCACTTTGTAGCAATTACAAGCCTAAGCAAAGATCCTTATGCTCAACATCTAAGAGAACGTAATCTTAACAAACTAATGGGCGATGCGTTCAAAGAAGTAGTATGTTTAGACACAGGTGCTGACAAGGATGTAATACTACAAGAGTACGGTAAAAAATACCCTGGAGCATACTGGATTGAAGACAAGCCACAGAATGCTGATTGGGGTACAGACGCAGGTCTCAAGGCTATTTTAGTCGAGCATGGACACAATATGGACTACACAGGTGACGCTACAGTAGTTAAAAATTGGGAAGAAATCTACCATTTAATTGTAAATTAGGTTGACTTCTGCCACGAAATGTGGTATAATATGCACATAGTTTAACAAAAAGGTAGGAGTTTTATATGAACATGATAGAGATTAAAAGAGCAATTAGAACAGGTGATTTCACCCTAGCAGAACTTAATGAGTTAACATCATTTGTTAACACGGTTAAGACACTTAACGCAAAGGGTAGCATTTCAGTTGGTGATAATGTTTGGGTAGTACAAAAAACAAAACGTACTCCAGGTATAGTTACCAAAGTGAATATCAAGAAAGCAGTCGTTGATATGCGTGGCCGTTCTTACAATGTTCCATTGAGCATGATCGAGGCTGTTTAATGAAAGTACAAAAAATAAAAGCACCTTCGGGCAAGTGGTTTGAAGATCAATTTAATTTAAAAGATCTTCTTACCTTGTCTATTGCTGTTAATCGAATTAACGGTGGATACATCAAGAAGGATGCTATGTACGAAAAAGACGAGGACGGTGATGCTGAGAAGTTACCTAACTTGTTTATTATCAATAACACAATGGGTATTGAAAAGTTCAAGAGCAAAAGCATTGAGCATTCACTTACTAAGTATTACCCTACTGTTGATGTCATCGATGACGACTATACTAATGTCGATCACATGGTAAGGTATTTTAAAGGACTAAGTCTTAAAGCAATCAAAAGAAGCATCAGTGACTTTGAGCAAACAATTTTAGGCCTAATCAGCAAAGAGTATGTCCAGTACAAAGACGTAGGTGTAATTGCTAGTTTACCTAATGTGTATGCTAACGGTCAGAAGCAGAAAGCATTTAATAAAACAGAAAAGCAACTTGCTAAAGATAGCAAACATGTTGGTGAACTGAATACTAGAGGATCATTTTCTTTAGAGTTTATACATGTTAAGTATATTTGGAGAAGTGCTAGTTACTTGTTTGTTGCTAAAGACAGTGACGCAAATCTTGTTAAATTCTTTTCATCACAAGTTGGACAGAAGAAAGGCGATACCGCTACCATTACTGGTTATGTAAAAGACCACACCATAGGCAAACAGTCAGGTGGTCCGGAAACTTATCTTAATAGAGTGAAATTCGTTACGCCTTCGTAACAATCATATAAACCATCGTGCGTTCCATATGGTCCGCTTCAAGTGTTAGATCAGGGCATGAATGCCAGCCACGGCTACCACGTGGTAATATGTATGCTTGGTTAGGTACATAAGGCATTTGTAATCCCTCTTTCACTAACGTGCTATCCTCACCAAAACATGGATCTAGTCCTTCATCAATTGCCTGATTGTATTCGCAATCAACCTCCCAAAACCTAGTACCAGTATGAGCAAATTCGTTGTCTGTTGCTAGACAATGTTGATATGTATAATAGTATGCCGGACTATCAACATGTACATCACTGATGCCGTTGGTGTTATCGTCTTGCCACATCAATGGCTCCCCAAGAATAATGTCCTCGTGGAGATCGAACCTTGATTGTATTGCATCATTGACTAATTCATTCTTCCAAGTTGTGTCTCTTGCTATTTGAATCCAGTGTGGGTGCTGTTGATCTGGTCCTATATGATAGTTCTTTCTGCCTGTTATTTCAGGTGCCCGCCAATCAGTTAATGCCTGTACTTCTTCCATTACATTGGCATACAATTCAGGATGCATAAATTCTGTAACATTCATTACAAACATCTTATCGGTGTCGATAAGCGGAGTATTCATAATCTTGTCTACTGTATAGTATGTATATTCTTTACTCATACATATATTTATGGAAAATGATAAATATAGTTAAGTCCATATTGGATTTGACTAGACTTTAAGTTTAGACTAGCATTACTGCTAGACAGGTTATATATCGGAGAGCAACGAATGGCAATCATTATGAATGCCAAAGGCACCTCGCAAAGTAGTTTTAGAATTGGAAGACGTGGTTCTAGAATATACGGGACATCTGACGCCCCTAGTGACGTTAGTGCAATCTCAACAGGAGACCTTTGGTTCGATTCTAGTAATACATTACTAAAAATAGCAACGGTGAGTGGCGAAAGTGTCACATGGAATCTGCTTGACGCAGGTACAGTAGACGGTGTTAATAGTACAAGTTTTGCAAGAGTTGACCAGGCATCTACATTTAGTGATGATGTTGTAATATCAGGTAACTTAACAGTTAATGGTACACAGTCAATAATCAATACAGAAACTCTCAATATAGCCGATAACGAAATTGTCTTAAACAGCGACTTAGCATCAAATCAACAAGCCACAGCAAACGCAGGCATACTTGTAAACAGGGGTGCTGAAAGTAATGTGTTTATACGTTGGGACGAAGATGAAGGTGAATGGACAGTTAACGGTGATACGTTAAGTGCTGGTACATTCATTGGTAATTTAAGTGGTACTGTAACAGGTAGCATTCAACCAAATGGCGCGGCAAATACTGTTAAAGCAAATACAATAATCGTCACTGGTGGTACATCATCTGCCAAGTTTGGAGACAACAATAAACTAAACTTTGGTACTGGTAACGACTTACAAATATATCATGATGGTAGTAACAGTTACATCGACGATGCCGGCACAGGATCTATAAGATTAAGATCGGGTGCCTTTACAATAACTAACTTAGCAGGTAGTAAAACATCAGCAATATTTAGTTCCGGTGGTGGACAACAATTAAATCATAACAGTAGCATAAAATTTATTACAACTGCTACAGGTATAACAGTTACAGGTACTGTTAATGTAAACGGTGCTTATAGTTTTCCTACTAGCGATGGTAGTGCTAACCAAGTATTAACAACAAACGGCTCCGGTGGAGTAACATTTACGACACCTAGCACAACTAATATTACTGAAGGTACTAACAAGTACTACACAGACGCTAGGGCAGATGCTAGAATAACAGCAACACTAATTGACGAGGATACCTTGTCATCCAATAGTGCTACTAGACTTCCTTCACAGCAATCAGTCAAAGCATACGTTGATGCTAAAACGTTACCACCAGCAGGAAGCAACACGCATGTACAATACAATGATGAGGGAGTACTTGGAAGTAGTGGCTCATTCACATATGATGAAGCAGAAGCCAAAGTAACAGTCGGTGGTACTGTATCATCAATCTTATTCGAAACCGTAAGTGATTACGGAGCAATTTCAACCACAGCAACAGATAGTGTTGACTATGGTAATTTAACAGAATCAGTTACAGCATTAGTCAACAGCGACTATGGTGTAGTTGAAAGTAGTGGAGGACCAGTTGAGTTTCCACGATATACAGTATCAGGGGTTCCTGATGCTTCTGCCTACATAGGGCACATGATTTATGTGTCAAATGAAAATGGTGGTCCAATAATGGCATTTAGCGATGGCACTAGTTGGAGACGAGTAACAGACAGAGCAGTCATAAGTTAGTAGGAGAACATAAATGGCAGAGGAAAGTAATACAGCGATACATCATCCCGCTGACACAAATGGTGATGGAAAAGTTTCAAAGGCCGAAGAAGCAATGTACATGGAGTTCAAAAGAAAAGAACTCGAAGATGCTGATGCGATGCGTGATGCTCAAAGAAGCATGACATGGTTTGCGTTAGGCGGATTATTATTATATCCATTTGCTGTGGTATTAGCATTATTGGCAGGGTTAGATTCAGCAGGTGCTATACTTGGTGATATGGCCGCTACATACTTTGTAGCAGTTGCTGGTATTGTAGCCGCGTTCTTTGGTTCACAAGCATATAGTAAAGGTAAGTAAGTAATATGGTAGATAAGGTTAGAAAACACTTTGTAAGAATCGTCACAGAGAACGAAATATCACGTGCTGATATTGTCGACTTTTTTGATATTGTTCAAAGTGTAACACCAACAAAAGTGTTTTCATCCTTTGACGGAGGTGGTAACAAAGTTAAAGCAGAAGTTATCCACTATGAATCAGACGACGTGCAAGTATACGAAGTACTTACCCAGGAAGACATATCGGCACAAGAAGGTACGCAAATTGCGGATATACTTGCTGACGAACTTAACGTTGAAAATTGGGATTTCGAAGCCAGCACAGAAAACTAATGATTGAACTAAAAATAGGTGTTTTCTCGCCTGTTAGTAATTTAAGTAATGATGTAAAGCACAACCAATTCTATGGTGGGCGAGAAGTAAGAACTATAGAGCAAGAGCCTAACTTACATCTTAAAGGCTATCATTACAATAGACATGCCTTACACTATGAACCCAACACAACATTCTTATTAAAAAAATACCTACCCTTTCTAAATAGATATCATCGCATCAGTGTTGATAAAATACTTATTGATCATGTAAGTAGTTGCGACATTATTGTCATTGAGTACACACAACTAAGGTACTTGACTATAGAGCATTGTAAAGCACTACAAGGGTCCGTAGTGCTGTTTGATGACGTAGACGAAGCATATGACAGCGATGTTTTGTTAAGTGAGTTTAAAGAGGTGTTAAATGACAAAGGTATAGATACTTCAAACTTTGGTGTTATACATAATCAGGACTTAAACTTTTGGTTACTCAATAGAGTAGACGCTACTAGTAATGTTGGTTACTTAGGCACAGATGATTTTAAAAAAGTATACAGCGACAAGCATATAACATCGCAATTCAACCAAGAGAAAAATAAAAACTTTATAGCATGTTTAGGTGCACCCCATAGGCAATACCGCATGGATTTCCTAAACTACTGTATTGATAATAACATAGATGACAACTATATATCTATCGGCGATGCTCCAATGCTGGGGAATGCCAATTGGCGCGAACGACTCAAAGACCATATTAAAGACTTAGCAGAAAAATACACACTAACTGAATACCCACATGAATATTTCTATAATATGAATAGGTGGAAAACCACTGTATATAATAATAGTTACTTTACAGTAATACCAGAAACAGCATACGGTGGTAAAGAGGATTGTACATTTGATTACCTTGTAACAGAAAAAACATATACACCAATGATATACGGACATCCATTCATAAGTTTTGATGCGCCGGGTAACCCTAACTACTTACAAGATTTAGGCTTTGAACTGTTTGATGAAATACATGACCCGTATGATAATCAATTTGACAGCATTTGTTCTAGTGTTCTTAACTTTGACAGTGAGTGTATTGACAACAACACATTAGAAAAATGTATTCACAACAGTAATATTTTATATAGTCACCACATAATTTTAGACGAATGGGAACAATTTTTACAAAAGTTCTTGACCTAGCCGTAATTTGATGCTATACTAACTATTCCAAATAAATATATGTAGGAAACAAATTTATGGCATTTAATAAAACATTTAATACAGAAGAAGTCGCAAGGCTTGACAAATTAATCAAAGAAGGTGATCAAGTTCTTTATGAAGTTGATTCACTACAAGTAGGTTTAAGAGAGACAGTGAAAGCAATCGCTGAAGAAATGGATCTCAAACCTGCTGTACTTATGAAAGCGGTTAAAGTTGCTCACAAGGCATCGTTTACTGATGAGTACGATAAGTTCGACGCACTAGAAACTATTTTAGCCGCCGTCGGTAAAGACAAATTATAAACAACACTTAACTGAAAAATAGGTTGACAAAACAGATCTATCTGTTATACTGTGCAATATGAATCTGACTAAAGACAAAGTACATTTATTCGATATGCCGTGGACTGAAGATGCGGACTACGAACATATATATGAAGAGCGATTACATGATGCGATGATACCATTCTTTAGTTTTAAAAACACTACATTTAGTAAAGTGGTTGACTTTGAAAGCAGTTACAGACCTACTGCTAGTGTGTACGCACAATTTATATCAGAGGCAAGTCAAATGAAGTTTATGCTAAAGTTTTCAGATCAGATAAATGATCTAGACTACAAGAGGAATTGGTAATTGAGTTACGTTGACGCAGTATTTGATCAAAAAAACGGCATTGTTCGTGTGGTAGAACGCACTAAGAGTGGCGAAAGAAAGATCATTGATCATCCTATGCGATACTATTTTTATATAGATGATCCAAAAGGCAAAGAACGTAGCATCCATGGTAATCCTGTCAGTAAGGTCGTAGCATCTAACTGGAAAGACTTTAAACGTAATACCGCATTATATCAAAATAGACAAACATACGAAAGCGACATTAAGCCTGTTAACAGAGTGTTGGCAGAACAGTACTTAGGCGAAGAGGCTCCTGCCTTACATAAGTGCTTCTTTGATATTGAGGTAGACTTTGATCCAGAAGAGGGTTACAGTTCACCTGAAGATGCGTTTACACCTATTACTAGTATCAGTGTATACTTAGACTGGATGGATCAAGTTATTTGTGTAGCAGTTCCGCCTAAGACATTAAACTGGACACAGGCACAAGAGATAGCAAAGAAGGTAGGCAACACTATACTGTTTAAAGACGAAGCAGGTATGCTAGATGCGTTCTTGTCGCTTATTGAAGATGCTGATGTGCTTAGTGGCTGGAACAGTGAGGGTTATGATATCCCTTATACTGTTAATAGAATCATTAAGGTACTTGGCAAAAGCGAAACAAGGCGTCTATGCTTACTAGATAAGAACGTAGTTAAACGTGAATACATCATGTATGGCAAAGACACACAGACATATGACTTAGTTGGTCGTGTACACTTAGACTACTTACAACTTTATAGAAAATATAACTATGAAGAACGTCACAGTTACAGATTAGATTACATTGGCGAAATGGAAGTTGGTGAAAAGAAAGTTCCATACGAAGGTAGTTTAGATAGACTTTATAATCATGACTTTGAAATGTTCTTAGAATATAACATACAAGATACAATGTTGCTTAAGAAGATTGATGACAAGTTACAGTTTATTAGTCTTGCTAGTGAAATAGCACATCAGAATACAGTTTTACTTCCAGTAACAATGGGAGCGGTACAAACAATTGACTCGGCTATTATCAACGAAGCACATAGACGTAACATGGTTATACCAGATAGGAAACGAGGCAAGGACTCCGATAACCCATGGGGGCATACAGTAGCAGGTGCCTATGTGGCATTCCCTAAGAAAGGCATACATCAGTGGATAGGATCAATGGACATTAACTCCTTGTATCCTAGTGTTATTAGAGCATTGAATATGGCACCCGAAACAGTAGTTGGGCAACTTAGACAAGAGTATACTAACTCTGAAATTAAGTCAAGCATACAACTAGACAAGAAATCGTTTGCTGATGCGTGGGCTGGCAAGTTTGGCAGTAATGAATACGAACTAGTAATGAGCAAAGACATTGATAGGCCGATTGTATTAGATTTAGAAGACGGAACCGAAGTTAATGTAACAGGTGGCGACGTGTATAACATGTTGTTTAACAGCAAAGAGCCTTGGTGTATTAGTGCTAATGGTACAATCTTTAGAACAGACGTACAAGGTGTTATTCCAGGACTGCTAGAGCGTTGGTACAGCGAAAGACAGCAACTACAAAAGAAAAAGAAAGAAGCAACTGACCCGGCTGATATAGCCTTTTGGGATAAGAGGCAGTTGGTTAGAAAGATTTTACTTAACAGTACATACGGTGCTATTTGTAATCCAGGTAGTAGATTCTTTGATCATAGGATTGGACAATCAACTACACTTACTGGTAGAGCAATTACTAGACACATGGGTGCTGAAACAAATAAGATGATGACTGGTAGTTATGACCATACAGGCGATACTATTGTGTATGGCGACACTGACTCTGTATACTTTAGTGCTGACACAATCAGCAAAGAACAAAATTTAGAATTAGATATGGATAGTGCTATCGCACTTTATGATAACATATCCGATACAGTTAGTGATTCGTTTCCAAAGTTTGCCAAGCAGGCATTTAACATTCCAAAGTCATCAGGTGATATATTAAAAGCAGGTAGAGAAGTAGTTGGTAGAGCAGGCTTGTTTATTACCAAGAAGCGTTATGCGATTAATGTACTGGACATTGAAGGGTACCAACCACCGGGTGGTAAACTAAAAGTTATGGGTCTAGATATTAAAAGATCTGATACGCCTGAGTTTGTACAAGACTTCTTAAGTGACGTATTAACATTAACACTAGATGGCGGTACAGAAAATGATGTACTAGCAACTGTAAGAGAATTTAAAAACGGTTTCAAAGTAATGGACCCTTGGATGAAAGGAATGCCAAAGAGGGTAAACAACCTAACACATTATACAGAAGCATACAACAAAGCATTTACTATGAATAAGAGTGCTAGTCTGTATAAGTTAGAGAAACTAAAAGATGAGAACACTAAGGTAATGATACCTGGACATGTTAGAGCAAGTATTAATTGGAATAACATGTTATTAGCAAATAGTGATGCCTACAGTATGCCAATTACTGATGGTATGAAAGTGATTGTATGTCGACTTAAGAGTAACAATATGGGTTATACCAGCATTGCTTATCCTACAGACGAATTACAATTACCAGATTGGTTCAAAGAAATGCCTTTTGACGAGGACGCAATGGAAAAAGCAGTCATCGATAAGAAGGTAGAAAACTTATTAGGTGTGTTAAAGTGGGATCTGTCAGCGACAGACACTACTAGTACATTCCATAGTTTGTTTGAATTCGATGATTAAGATGGTCGTTAGGTATCAAACGGCCAGGATTTATAAACTTTTTAGGCGAAAAGACCTAAATAATTACTTTACACAAAGAGGTGACAAGAGATGATAAAAGATATTTTTAAAGACGTGTTAAGGCATACCCATGCTTTAGGCTTCATTGAAATGGTTAAAATTACAGGTACTACAGAAGGTACTGAGATTGAGGCGATGGACGCAGATAAAACTGTTATTCTAAAAGGCAAACTACACAACCCTGTAGCAGACTTTGTAGATCAAACAGTTGGTCTAAGCAGAATGAGTGTACTAGACGGCTACTTAAAGTTTCCAGGGTTTGGAGATGAAGGTAGTAACGTTGAAGTAAAGACTCAAGAAAGAAATGGTAATGACATTCCAGTAGAAATTAGTTTTTCTAGTGCTGAAGGTCATACAGGTAGTTACAGATTTATGTTAGCAGATGTTATTAATCAGCAACTGAAGTCTGTTAAGATGAAAGATATTCCATGGGATGTCAGTATTCAACCTACGCAGAAGAACTTAAAGGACTTAGGTTACTTCAATGGTGTGTTAGGTGGATTTGAACCTGTGTTCTCCCCAAGTACCAAAGACGGTGCTTTATTCTTTAGCATTGGCGAAGGTGCTGGAGACAAAAGTAAACTACCTATCAACAACAATGTTGAAGGCGAACTGTCAGGTAACTGGAAGTGGGAAATTGATAAAGCATTAAGTATTTTAAGACTTAGTGATAGTGCTAATTGTACTGTAAGTTTTGCTAATGCTGGAGCAATGCAGATTGTTATTGACAGTGGCTTAGGCGAGTACACATACATTTTACCAGCAAAGAGTTAGAACATGACAGTAGATCTAGGAAAGAAGCATCAGGATTGGGCAGTATACTTACCTGCTATTAGTGGCTTCTATGTAACACAATTACAAAAGATGGCGACTAATCCAACAGAATGGAGATGCCCGGCAGGCTTTGAGAAAGGTACTGCTGGCATGAACTTCCTAGACCCGGAAGATAGTTATTACTTTTATCCATGGGGACTATACTCAGGTGGTCACGCACAGTTAGATCCTGTAAAGAGTGATGAACGTGAGCCAATGATACAAGGCAGAGACCGTAGCCAAACAATGATACTTGGTGACTCGGGTGGATTCCAACTTGCTACTGGTGTTATTAAAATGGACTGGAGCAATGCTAAAGATCCTAATGACCCTGTTAGAACAGCATTCTGTAATAAGATACTTACATGGCTAGAGCATACAGCAGACTGGAGTATGACACTTGACGTTCCGGCGTTTGCGGCAGTAGGCAAACTGAGCGAAAGAACCGGACTAACTGAATTCCGAGATACATTAGATATTAGTTTATTAAATTTAGACTACTTTCTAAGAAATAGAAACCCAGGTGCTACTAAGTTCCTAAATGTACTAAGTGGTAGCAATGAAGAAAATAGCAAAGAATGGTATGAGGCTGTAAAGCATTTTTCTAATCCAAGTTTTGTGCAAGAAGCATACGGTGATGAGAACAGAGCCTTAGAAGGTTACGCATTCGCTGGTATCAATATGAAACACATGCATAGTGTGTTAAGTAGAATATTAGATCTTAGAGACGATGGACTACTTGAAGGAAAGGATTGGATTCACTTCTTGGGTACTGGACGCCTAAATTGGGCATGTCACCTCACCAGTATTCAAAGACAGTTAAGAAAACATGATAATCCTAATGTTACAGTATCGTATGATGCGGCATCACCTTTTGTTAATACAGCATATGGTCAGACCTACACACATAATGAGTTTAGAGCAAAGCGATTTGGATACTTTATGGATAGAGCATTCGATAACAAAGACATGAAAGGTTCTACAATGCCTATGCCTTTTGCTCATTCCCCTATAATGGAAAGACTTACTGTCGGCGACATCTGTGTTTTAGGACACGGTGATACAAATAGAAATGGTAAAGAATGTACAACTAGTTGGGACACCCTTAGTTATGCTCTTTACATGGGTCATAGTGTTTATAATCATATTACAGCAACACAAGAAGCAAATAGACTGGCTGATATGGAAAAATATAGAACACCAACACATTGGAAGAACTGGAAAAAGGTTAAAGGCAGTAGTGTAAGCAATGAAACATCACCTTATGTACCCGGTACCATACTTATGTTTGATAGTTTTGCCGAAGAAGTATTAGACCCAGCAAACACTAACGCAAGACAAATGCTAGAAGATGGTAGAGAGTTCTTAAAAGAAATTAGTTTCTCAGATGGTAGTGCTGAACAATCAACGTTTGGTTCTTTGTTTGAAACTGACGAATACGACGCTGGTGACAGCGAAATGGACATGCAAGAAGACATAATGAGGGCAGACTTTGACGGAGAGTAAAACAGTATACAGTGGTACTTATACACACGAAGGACATGACGTGAACTTTGAAGTAACTGATACAGGTGTAACAATCATCGAAACCAAGGATGGTAAAATACAAGCACCGATGGATTTTAGTGTAAGGAAAGCAACATTCTTTCAAGCACAATTAGTTGAATGGGGTTACATTAGTTACTAATGAATACGCAATCACTAGTTGTTGAAGATAAGCCAGTACTAATTGTTGATGACTTTTTCAGCAAAGAAATGTGTAGCGACTGGCTTAGATATTATATGAAAAGTGGTTTTGTATTAAGTGCTGTAGAGAATCCTTATCCAGACGCAGAAGGGGAAAGTTCTTTTTACTTTACAAAAGGATTGACCAAAGAAGATATTGAAGATGTATTTAAGATGTCAACTACAATACTTCCTTATGTAACAAAGTGGAATGAAGAACATGGAACAGATTTTAAATACACAGATTGCGTAAGATGTCATGTTAATCTCACACAAGAGTGCGATACTTTTGAAGGGCATGTTGATCATCTTACAAAAGATATTTTAATATTTCTTTGGTTTGGTAATCCATATTTTAAAGATGAAGGCGGTGGCTTTTATTTAGGAGAAGATAGAGCAACACTAATTGAGCATAAGTTTAATAGATGTGTTATATTCCCAGGTACCCTATTTCATCAAATACAACAAGTAATTAATAAAAGCGAAGTAAGATTATCAGTGTACATTGGATTTCAGAAGCAGGAAGGAAAAGAAAAAGATTTATACTTTGACCCTTCTCAATTGAAAAACGCATTACACAAAGATTCATTTGTTATGGAAAAATTAAAAAAGCAATTACACACAGATTTTGGAATAGGTAATTAAGATGGATAGAGAAGGTCACGTGGATACAAAGTTTTTTATAGGCACAGAAGTAGAGCATACTCCTGCTTATGGTCAAAGGACGTTATTTGTAGTTGGGTATCAGCCCAAAGAAGAAATACTTGCTAGAGCATTAAACAATGCTTGTCCGCATATTTACTTAGGAGCCAATCAAAGTTTCCATCCTAAAGACGCAGAAGCATGGGCGGCTTGGGATACATTACTTAATGACATGCTCAAGGAAGGTATCTGGTTAACACTAGACTTTGATGTAACATTAGCAGAACAAGTACTGGAATGCGGTATGACAGAGTACGCAACATTCATACCAATGATAAGTGTTAAGTTGCCATACATGAATCAGTTCAATTACAATACTACTATTAAACTAGATGACAAAGACTTTAAGGCAACAAACCCAGGTGTATGGTGTCATAGTTTACATGATTTACAAACAAGAGAGACATTTACAGATTGGACCAAATACACAAAAGACGAGGTTATAGATTAATGTTGACTACATGGATTTTGTTTGCGGCACTAACGTTTGTTAACGTAGCAGTATATGTAATGATACAGATGTTCTTTGAAGGACATGAAGCATTTACAGAAATAGAAAAAGGTTGACATTAGCCACAAAAAGTGATATAATAGTAGATAATGAGGATAGAGAGATATGATAGAAGATAACGGTTTAATTAATAATAGTATTCGTAAATTGTTTTACATGGGACTAGAGTCTTATGAAGCAAGGTACACACTTCAGTTACAGGAATGGAACGAACGTGTTTTTAAAGAGTACGGGTTAGACTACGAAATTATCGAAGGTGAAGAACTTGATAATAGTAAAGCAATCGTTACAGGTAGTGTGTTAGACGCACATGGTAGAAGTTATTACAGTCTAAGTCAAACAATGAACTTAGTACAAAAAATGAAGAACGGTGAAATAACTAGTGATGATGTTATCTTTTATGAAGATATGTACACACCTGGTTTAGAATGTTTACCGTATATCATGGATCAGTCCCCACCGGAGTACAGACCTAAAGTATTCCTTAGATTCTTAGCACAAACAACAGACCCAGATGACTTCTTAATTAGGGAAGGTATGTTTGACTGGATGCGTAGATATGAACAAATGGTAGATGAATTTGTTGATGGCATCTGTGTAGCCTCAGAGGAGTTTGTAGCACATTTAAGAACAGCAGGCTTTAAAAAGCCAATATATGTAACAGGTTTACCGTTTGGTAAAGAAGAAGTACAAAGTAGAGTTCCAGAACTAAAGCCGTTACATGAACGATCAAATAGAGTTGGATTTGCGGCACGTTGGGACGACGAGAAACAACCGCATTTCTATATGGACTTAGCAGAAGCATACTATAAAATAGATCCAAACACAGAGTTTGCTATATTTTGTGGACATCCTGAACTAAAGAGTTCAGACCAAGAGTATGTAGATCGTGCTATGGCATTACAAGAAGGCAATACGGCTAACTTTAAAATATACACAGGCTTAAAGAAGAATGATTACTACAACTACTTGGCAGATAGCAAAGTGTTGTTTAATTGTGCTTTACAAGATTGGGTAAGCAATACTGTTAGCGAAGCAGACACACTTGGCACACTTACACTATATCCAGCATATAGAAGTTTTCCAGAAGTATTTGCTAACAACGGTAGACACTTATACGTTCCTTGGAGTTTAGAAGACGCTATAAGTAAATTAGAAAACATGTTCGATGACATATCGGCACACAATTTAGATGGATATAACTTAGGTAAGATCAGCGATTATCAGAATGGTACTATTGAAAGAACATTAAAGGTTATGGCAGGATTAGGATTAGAGTATCAAAGAGATAGACAATACTACAGACGAAAAGTAGCGAAGCAAAAATATGAATGAGATTATGGCATTAATTTTTAATACAGTATTTACTATAGTACTACTAGGGTTTATGTTATACGGCTGTTGGATCAGTAGTGTAATGTTAAGCGAAAGATCGGCACTTAGAAAACTTACAGGTGCTTACTACGACTTTGAAATAAACGAAGCATTAGAAAAAATGGGCAAGACAAGACAACAAGCATTAAAGGAACTAGGTTTTAAATGAGTACAGTTAAGAAATCAGTAATATCAATATTTGTAATAGTATTCCTTTTGTTGTGTACTGTTCAAGTAGCGGCACAAACAACTATAGGTGGTAGCGGTGAAATATTCGCTAGTGGCAAGGACGAAGTTACAGTCAATTTAGACTTTGATCATCGAACTGAATTAGAAAATGGTTGGCAGTATGTATTCGAAAGCGATTACTACTATGCCAGTGAAAACGGTGACGTGGAATTCCATGACCTTTACACTCAATTTAAACTAAACAAAGACCTAACAGATGAAAGTTACTTCCTAACAGTACTTCAAGTAGACTACGATGAGATACGAGACTACGATATAAGAAGTGTACTAGGCGCAGGGTACGGTCGTAAACTATACAAAAGCGACAAGTGGAAAGTCAGTAACGAAGTATCACTAGCATATTTAGAAGGTGACACCACGGAACTTATTTTAAGAAATAGTTTGTGGGTAGCATACATGATGTCTGAACGTATTAGTATTACAAATAAGGCACTATACGAAACTAGCAAAGAAGCATACATTCGTATAGAAACAGAATTAGCATATCAGGTTAGTGATAAATTTAGTATAAATGTATCAAATCAGCATACAGATAGTTATAAGAAAGAAAACATACTAACATTCGGCTTTGAATTAGAGCTGTGATCGAATTGTTAATATGGAGTTTAATAGTAATTACATGGGCATCTTATGGGATGCATGTAGTTAAAGAATATATAAGAGAGCATACAGAATGAAGATTGAACCAATTATGAAAAAGCCAAGTTTATTTAGACGAACCATGTTCAGTCTTGTAAATAGTTGGAGAAGAGTTATGGATGTGAAATACAATCCATTGAAATACATACCGGACCCAAGTCTACAGACTTACTTTATGTTAGTGCTGTTCACTGTATGGAGTGTGTTCTTTGGTTTTATAGCGGCAAACTATTTAGGTTTGTTTGGATACAATACACTCATAAGCATTTTTGTTCATGTTGGGGTATTACTACCATTAGCATTTACTAATGCTATCTTTATTGATGCTGAACGCGATGGCCACAAGTGGTTAAAGGAATGGAAGGCAGAACAAAACAGATACAGTATTGTTGCTAATAGACTTAAGACTAAAAACTTAACTATTTGGAACCCAAACAAAGAGGCATAATGGATTTGACACAACAAGAAATTAATGACTGGATTAAAGGCCAGTTAGGATTTGGATCATAAAAGATTCAAATAAACGAATTGAAGATGAACAACGTAATACGTTGGGAGTTGGATATAAGAGACTTAATAATAAGTTTCGCATTTTGAAGGAATTACCTTTAGAATTTAATAACGAAGGTAAGACTTCATAATAGAGAGAAGAAAGAAATGGCAAATGGTACAGTAAAATGGTTTAATACATCTAAAGGTTTTGGATTTATTACACCGGAAGAAGGTGGCAAAGATGTGTTCGCACATTTTTCGGCAATCAAAGGAGACGGATATACATCACTAGAAGAAAATCAAAAAGTGACGTATGATCTTGAAGAAGGACCGAAAGGCCCACAAGCAAGTAATATTGTTTAAGGAATAGTATGAGAAGTATTTGGGTAACATTTAGTAAAGAAGGTATACATAAGTATCCTGCGGCATTAACTGATCCTAACTTGGCGACTGGCGACGAGTACGACGTCAGTTTCCTAGGCTATCCGCATAGACACACATTCCACTTTAAAGTGTGGATTGAAGTGTTCCATGATGATAGAGATATAGAGTTCATACAATTTAAAAGATGGTTGGAGAAACTGTATGGAAATGCAGAACTCCAACTAGACTTTAAGTCATGCGAGATGATCGCTGACGATTTAGCATTAACGATACAAGCAAAGTATCCTGATCGCTATATAAAGATATCCGTAGCCGAGGATAATGAAAACGGCTGTGAAATGGAATACCATGAACCAATACCAGTAACGCAAGCCAAAGAGGGCAGTTGGTATGAAGGTGGTAATCCGCACAAAGACGATGCTCAGGAGACGTATGTCCCAGGGCTCGATGATTAAACACATAAGGAGAAAATCATGACAGAAGCACATATTAAATTAAAAGCATTATTCGAAGAATATGTAAACGAGAACGAGAAGTTTAAAGAAGGCACAGGTATCAAAGCCTCAGCCACAAGAGCAAGAAAGGCATTAATGGAAATCACTAAACTATGTAAAACTAGAAGAAACGAAATCCAAGAAGCAAAAAATAGTGCCTAATATAAAACGTATACCTTTCATACAAAAGAGAGGTGACAAAGAGACTGTAATTCAGCCGACCAAGTCACAACCTGCTCAAGGATTAAGTGACACTATCGACGAAGTAGAAGATAGGGGCGGTCTGTTTACAGACGAAGACAAAGGAGAAGAAGATGAGTGATAAAGAAACAGTTGTTATCACAGGTGGTTCCGGGTTTATAGGAACACAGGTAAGCAAAACATTTGCCAAGGCAAACTATGAAGTCATAGTTATTGACAATGGTAATAGGAAGTGGGCGTCGAAAGACTTCACATCATTCCCACATGATTTTGCTAAACAATCAACAGCAGGCATATTAGAAATGTTTAAACCTAAAACGGTTGTACATTTAGCGGCCAGTCATGTTGTACCTGACAGTATTGATAACCCAGGTAAGTATTATAGAAACAATGTGTCTGGAACACAGGCATTGTTAGATATGTGTGTACAACATGACGTACAGAACTTTATCTTTAGTGGTTCAAGTAGTGTATACGGTGAAAGAGATACACAAGAACCATTTAAAGAGGATTTGACACCAAATCCAATGAGTCCGTATGCTATGAGTAAGTACATGACTGAACTAATGCTTGAAGACTATAATAAAGCATATGGTTTAAACTATGTTAGCACTAGGTATTTTAATGCCGCTGGTGCTGATCCTTTAGCAACTAACGGATATACACAAGAACCGGCTAGCCATGTTATGCCAATCTTAATTGATTGTGCTATGAATGGTAAGATATTTAATATTTGTGGTAGTGACTACGATACTAAAGACGGAACATGTATTAGAGACTATTGTCATATACAAGATATTGCTGATGCTAAACTAAAAGCAGTAGAGTATCTTAATAACGGTGGCAAGAGTGGTATATTTAACTTAGGCTCTGGTGTTGGATTTAGTATCCATGACCTAATCTCCTCGGTCGAAAAAGTTACAGGTAAGCAATTAGAATATGTGGTTGGTCCGAGAAGAGCAGGCGACCCATCCTATTTGTGTGCCGATACTACTAAGGCAAATGAATTACTTAATTGGAAACCACAATTTAGTTTAGACGAAATGTTTGAACATTCAAAGAATTGGTTGGATAATAAATCAAAGGCAATTAAAAATAAATGATCAGTAAAAGACGTGGGATTTATGTAACAGAAAGACATGCTGTTCCTATGATGGGAGTATGCAAGTCTATTGGAGCAGGGTATGACTTAGAAGAAATTCAAAACATCTATCCTGTTAATGAAGAGGACATCATTGACTGTATTCAGTTCTTTTGTAAGTACACTGAATTTGACCCATATCACATTTTAACATTTAAGAATTTAACTTTCGCAGAGTGTAGAGTTGAAATCAAAATACAAGAGATATCAGCAGAGTGTTATATGCGTATGCTGAACCGTTCTATATTTGTTAATAAACGATTGAAAGGGTTTGACGCAATGCTTGTAGAAGGTCTTACAATATCACTTAAGAATGCCTGTGAGCTTATTACAGGTAAAATTGGGGAAGCAGAATCACTGAACCCTATACTAGATAAAGCATTTGCGAATGAGATCGAAATGTTTTTAGAAATGACAAAACGCAATGTCAACGACAACATGGCTCTATTGGATTTAGAACATTTTGACAATAATGAGATAGTTTTATTAGATTCCGATTGACATCTGCCATAAAATATGGTATAATACACACATGAGCAAATTATATTACACTTGGGACGTCCTTAATAGAGACTGCAGACACATCGTTAGAGAGATGGCCCATGATTCATATCATCCAGATGTAGTGATAGGCCCCGGTAGAGGCGCATATCCATTTGGTGTTATGTTGAGCCATTACTTTGAAGTTCCATTCGAAGCATTTAGGTGGCAAACAAGAGACGGGCATATCGAAGATTCCGGCACTCTTAGACACATTTTATCTAAATACATAGGCAAGAAGGTTTTAGTTGTTGATGATATCAACGACACAGGTACAACACTAATAGGTATTGACAGCATTATCAATGACTTTGATAGTAAGGATAACAACAATATGTTTATCCGTCATGACGACCTTAAGTATTGTACATTATTTGACAAAGAGTCAAGCGAATTTGATAAAGTTAGTTATACAGCAAATAATGTTTTACCTGATCAGGAAAGATGGATTGTCTTTCCATATGAAGAGTGGTGGAGATAACGCATGACTAAAGTTTATAAAAAAGCAGAGGTAGTGGAAGACAACGGATTTGTCGTACACTTATTTAAGAATTACGAACCGTTTGGTACAGTTAACGTCAAAGACAAGAGCATACATTATGCTAACGATGTCTGCGAGAATTGGGAAAACGGTGTATTGAGGGAAGACAATGAGTACATCAATAAGTCTGTCCAACCATCTTAAAGTCTTAGAAGAAAGACATAGAGAGTTAGATAGTAAAATAACAGATGACTACGAGCATCATTTAGATGATACCGTATTGGCAAATGAGAAGATTGAGAAACTTAATCTTAAGAGAGAAATAGAAGAACTAAGAGAACAAATTAAGGAGTTAGATGATGGGAGTTAGTGACACAATTAAAAAACGTTTAATTGGCGCAGGTAAAAGATTTTGGGCAGGCGATAATATATCTGACCACATACAAGAAGGCGAAAAGCAACAACTGATTGACGAACTCGCAGTTAAGTTTGAAGATGTATTACAAGGACTTGTAATTGATACTGAGAATGATCCTAACAGCATGGGCACAGGCAAACGCCTTGCTAAAATGTATATTAACGAACTAATGGCAGGTAGGTATGAAGCAATGCCTATCGCAACAGCATTTCCAAATGATAGCGACGATCGTTATGAAGGCATGTTAGTTGTGCGTAGCGAACTTACAAGTATGTGTTCGCATCACCATCAGATAGTTAGAGGTGTAGCATACATTGGTATTATTGCTAGTGACAAACTAATTGGACTAAGCAAGTACACAAGAATAGCACAATGGTGTGCTATGCGTGGAACACTACAAGAAGAACTTGCTAACGACATTGTTAGAGAGATTCAGAAGGCAACTGGTGCCGAACACTTAGGTGTTTATATACAAGCCACACATGGGTGCGTAGAGAATAGAGGTGTTAAGGCACATAGCAGTCTAACACAGACAACTGTTCTAAAAGGTGCGTTCAAAGATGATCCAGGTACAAAGAAAGAATTTATGGATAATATTAAACTTCAACAACAATTTGCATGTGACAAGTAATGAAACCTTTAAAGTATAGCGAAACATTTTATTCAGCACAAGGGGAAGGCCAATACGTTGGTATACCTAGTTTGTGGATGAGATTTTTCCTATGTAATCTTCAATGTAACGGCTTTGGACAGAAGGATCCTACTGATACTAGCACTTATGTATTACCATACGAAACGTTAGACCTAACAGACATAACAGATGTTATGGACTTGCCTGTGTTTGATAAAGGGTGTGACAGTAGTTACACTTGGAGTAAACGTTACAAGCATCTTATTACTGATCGTACAGTAGAGGAGGCTGTAGACGAGCTAACAGCACTTCTACCTAAGGGTAAGTTCGTACATCCACTAACACAACAAAACGTGCACATGGTGTTTACAGGCGGCGAGCCGATGCTTAAGAAGACACAGCCTGGTATGATTAATATAATGGAAGAGTTTAAGAAACGTAATAACATGCCTAACTATGTTACTGTTGAAACTAACGGCACTAGGCCAATTGAACAGGAAATGGTAGAATACATTAAAGAGTATCCAGGTGAATGGTATTGGAGTCTTAGTCCTAAACTTTGGGCAACTGCTGGAGAGATGAGTAAGAAAGCAATCAAGCCAGAAGTAATAGGGCAGTACGCAGAAGCATCAAACAATGGTCAGTTGAAATTTGTTGTTAATGGTACTGAAGCAAGTTGGAAAGAAGTGGAAGAAAACACCAAACTATTCCGCGAAGCAGGATGTAACTTTCCTGTATGGATTATGGGCGTTGGTGGTACATTTGAAGGGTTAGTACAAACAGAGGCAACCATTGCCGATGAGGCTATCCAAAGAGGTTACAATTATACAAGCAGAGTTCACGTACACATTTACGGTAACGCAATAGGAAAATAATATGGAAAGATTTTTATACGACAACATAGTTAAAATAGCAATAGTACTCAGTTTACCGTTATGGACGGCATTTGTTCTAGCAGAGGACCACAACGTTACATATCACGGGCATGAGATAAACATAGTAGAAAACATAGTAGAAGTAGAAGAGCCTATTATTATTTTTACAGGGCAAGTTAGAGATGCGTATTCTACAGATGATAACACAATAGTAATCGAAATGAGAGATAGAAAGAAGTATGAACTAACTGTATCATTTTGTTGGAATTTAAATATGGCAAATGCTTTTATACTTGGCAATCCACTAAATCAATCTTATTTTGAAAGAATTCAAAAAGGCTTAAGAGTCAACACAGTTGATGCTTTTGGTAGAATTGATAAATGTATTGTAACGGATATTAAAGCATTAGAAGATGTATAAGTGTCATACATGTAGCAAGATGGTATTTCCACAAGAAATAAAATATCATACTGGTGATAAAACAAAAATATTCTGCGGGGCAGAGTGTAGTTTAGCATACTTTACAGAGTTAAAGGAATTAAAGGAGAAAGAGAATGGCGAATAAGATGAAAGATACAATGGACCCTAGGTTATGGTTCAAGAGTGAAAAAGACAAGAAGATTGCGATAGCAAAGAGAGACCTCGAAGGTGCTGAACTTGAAAAAGAACTAGCAACAATTAACGAGGAACCTTATGTTAATGTACTACAAATGGATGTTGATCCAATTAATCCTAAAAAAGGCTTTGTAGAGCTTGACTTTAATGATAATTTTGTTACAATGTTGCAAAGCAATGGTTATACAGGAAACAGCGACGAGGACACAGTTAATTCATGGTTTAACGACTTATGTAGAACAATACTGCTACAAGATAATGCAGATCAGGACTTTGGATTAGAAGGTGATCGTTCACCGTCTGATGTTGTTAAAGTAACTGATGACGATATAGCAAAAGTTAAAAAGGGTAAGTAATGAAATATATTTTAGTTGACACATTGAACATGTTCTTTAGAGCGAAGCATGTAACTGCTCGTACTAGCGACATTGATATGAAAGTTGGTATGGCAATGCACATTATGTTTAATAGTGTTAAGAAGTCATGGAAACAGTTCGATGGAGATCATGTTGTATTCTGTTTAGAAGGTAGAAGTTGGCGTAAAGACTTCTATGAACCTTACAAGAAGAATAGAAAGGTTTCGATGGATCAGAGGTCACCTAATCAGCAAGAAGAAGATGAAATATTCTTTGAAGCATATGACCATTTTATTGAATACTTAAAAACTAAAACTAATTGTACTGTATTAAGACACCCACAGGCAGAAGCAGATGACTTAATTGCTATGTGGACACAAGAGCACCCAGATGACGAGCATGTGATTATTAGTACAGACAGCGACTTTTATCAATTGGTTAGCGAGAATATAAGCCAGTACAATGGTGTAACTGATCAAGTTGTTAGGCACGATGGCATATTTGAAATGAAAACAATGAAACGTGCTATTGATAACAAGACACGAGAGCCCAAGCCTATACCTAATCCTAAATGGTTACTGTTTGAAAAGTGTGTTAGAGGTGATACAAGTGATAACATCTTTAGTGCTTTTCCAGGTGCTAGGAAGAAGGGCAGTAAGAACAAGACAGGCATGCAAGAAGCATTCGCTGATATGGAACGCGGTGGCTTTGACTTTAATAACTTTATGTTACAACGTTGGGTTGACCATGAAGAGCAAGAGCATAGAGTCATTGACGACTACGAGCGTAATAGGATATTAATTGATTTAACACTACAGCCGGATGAGATTAAAGAAGGTGTAAAAGAAGTGTTTGTTGAATCAACAGAGAAAGAAAAGATACAGAATGTAGGCATCTTCTTTATGAAGTTTTGTAATCAATGGAACATGCCCAAACTAACAAATGCCGCAACAGAGTTCGGCGAGATATTAAACGCATGTCAGAAGCAATAAGGAAGATTTGGGATGCAATTAAGTACGGACCAGAATCGAAATTGGTTACATTTGAATCACCCGATAAGGGCGGAACAATATTTCAATGTACAACAACAACCAATAGTAGAACTGGTAAAATAACAAGAAAACGAGAGTTAATAAAGGAAGGAGATAATGATGAGTAAGAAAGCAACAATTAAAAAGGTTGATGAGTGTAGTTGGTTAGTAATAGATCAGCAACGAGGTAACGTAGGTGTTTTATATCAAAATGTTCAAGGAACATATGAATACCTATCTAATGAAATTAAGGAAGAGTTTTACTCAGACCGCGATGTTGAAAAGTTCTTTGGTGCGAAAGTATTTAAGAAAGAAGCAGACCACGTAGTACACCCAGATAAAATGTTTATCGCAGGATTCGAAATTCCCTTTCCAGCACCAGAATTGGTTGCTAGTGATCACTCTGAATACAATAGAGATATTCCGCTGTTTAGCAAGACTGCTAATAGCGATGTGTTGTATGCCGCAGGTTGGTATGCTATTAACTTTGAGAAAGGTTGGAAACATGGTTATTGCCCTAAAGCAACTACCCTATTTCAATATGGTTACGAAGGTCCATTTAAAACTAAAGATGAACTAAGGTTTAGACTTAAAGAACTTAATAAGATCAAACGTAATGAAATTAAAAACGCTGATTGAAAATTTAAAGTTCTATCAATCTAAAGGTTCAACTGTAGTTTCATTAGACATTAGTGAATTACTAATAGCACTTGGCGAAGTTACTCCTACAAAAGATGTAGTAGCGAAGCAGAGTATGTCCATGGAAGTCGATGGTGGCCAATTCAAATAGCATTAAGATTGGTGAGTATAACCGGAAGTATGAGTACAACTACAGAATGACTGGTCATGCTATAAATCACGGTTACTTGATGTGGTGCGAAGATAATATTACGGATGGATACGGTTGGTGGTTTGAAAGGTCAGCACCTTACATAGATCAACCCAATAAAAACGACAGAGCATTTGTTAGTTTTAAAACAGAGAGAGACTTAGGCAAATTTACATGGTTTATGTTAAAACAAGATGAAGATTGAAATATACACAGAAACTAACAATCCAATTTGTGGTATGGCTAAGCAATGGCTAGAAATCAACAACTACGAGTACGACGAAACGGTAGTAAATGATCCTCATGAGATACAAGGCCTGTACGAATCAATAGAAATAACATTTAATACAGTTGTGTCTACATTGCCACAGATACTCGTAGACGACGAGCTTGTTGGTGGTTTTGACCAATTGCTAAGGTCCAAACTAGTTTAAATCTCTATTAAAGTATGTTTTAACTGTATTTTAGATAAATAAGTATACAGGAGACATACATGAGTAGACCAAAGCCAAAAGTGATTCTAGAACATCACGATACCACAAATTATAAAACAGAGCAAGTCTTGGCGGCTTCCAGTGTTTATAGTGTGTTTTTTAATGACAATCCTATTAATCTTAGAACCATGCATTCATACCTAAACTACCCAGGCCCTAAATATAAGAAAACAAGTTTTTCTAATCCTGGACATGCGTTTAATTTAGCAGAAAGATTAAACAAACAATTTAACACAGATGAGTTCTGTGTTGTTCAGATGGAAGGCGGGCCTATTGTACAAGAGGATGCCATCCGTAATGAGTCTCAAAAATAGTCTACAATATCAAATAATATCCAAACTTAAAAAAGAACTCGATATTGCTGAGTATGACGTTACCGAACTTATCGCAATTATCTTTAAAAATGCTAGAATACGCAAAAACAGTATAACAGGTGTACGGCTATCCAAGTTTGGCCTAAAACTAATGGAAAAGAGTTTTACTAGTTATCCGTTTGCGTTAGATAACTTCCTACTTACAAATAAGGCTGTAGTTAAAATGGATAGAACTATGGTGTGGCCTTATTATATTGATAATAAAAAGTTAGTGCTGTTTAGCGAAAAGGATTCGATTATTCTTAAACTGAAAGGACAAAACTTAGAAAAGTGGTTGAATGGTTTAAGACAACCAAAAACACCCGAATAAAAAAGGGTCCTAAGACCCTTTATCAACAACCCCTAAAATGTATACCTAAATGTATACCTCACCTGCTAATATGTTTTCCATAGTACCAGATTTCATTAATGAGTCGAATTTTTTAAAGTAGTCAGATGTCGTTCCAATCGTTAGATGGGCAAACCTGGCTACTACTCCTAATGGATTCGCCATGTGTTTCTCCTTTTGTTTGTAGCATTAATGCTAGTACGTTTGGTGCGACTTCATCCCTATTGGGCTCTGTTACATTTTGTCAAACTGTATGTTACAATCGTGTTACAGCATCTATTTATCAATCATTAACACATCATTAAATGAGTTGTGAACTATAAAACTTGACATTTACCACGAAATAGGGTATAATGCAAGTTAAGTTAAGAATGTAGGAGTTTGAAATTATGAATAAAGCACAAAAAATACATAAGGAATTGAACGCATTGCCTTATTTTAGAAACTACCAAGCAGTTAGCGGTAGTGTACACAATCTATCTAGCCACGAAGATGCTGTAGAAGATGTGCTTGAAAACAACTCCTTGCTTCAAAGCAACTTTAAAGCATTAGCAACTAGCCTACACTTTACTAGTGTCATTACGTTTAGAGATGCGTTACTAGAAGGTAGGTTTGTAGACAATATGCCTGATAACGTATACTTTAGTCAGCCTACTGGTACACATAACTCTCCAGACTTTATATTTAAAGTAAACAATAAAGTGTTTTTTATAGAGTGTAAGAGTGGCAAATCCAATAATCCTATGTACAATGGCGGGTTACCTAAAATTGGATACATTTACTTGTTCTGTTCAGAGAAGTCTAATCAGTCTACAATGTACTTAGGTGACGACATTGTTAATACTGAACAAAGAAAAGTAATCGATGAGTTTACTAAGCAAAGTGAAACGTTAGTCAACGAACTTAATGCTAAACTACAAGCACTAGATACGCAAGGTAGAGGCATGAGTTATTACCAAAGACACATGTGGTCACACGCCGGCGGTGCTAAGTATACTGACTACTTCAAACATAAGAACAGAGCACTATGCGAAGGGAAAGTTGAGACAATATTTAATGACACTAAAACCAGTAAATAAAAATATAGAAGATGTAACAATCGAGCAGATAGAAGAACATAAGGTTCTCTCTGCCAGCGATTTGAACAAAGACTTAAACAACTTGTTCGGCTTTAACTCTGGTGAAAACAGGAATAACTTCTATGGCAATCCTTTCCTATACCATCATCAATTTAAGAACTTACTACAATGTCATCGCGAAGGCGGAGATACTATTTACGATATCTATAATGACAAGGACAAGTGGGATAAACTTATTGACTCCGCAAGAAAACGTAACAGAGGTGGCAAATCTGCCGCAGGAAATGTATTTGAATGCTTTAGGATTAACTTAGGCTCTGTTGTAATGTTTAAGAGTACAACTGCCAAATACTTATATCAAAAGTATAATGCTGAAAGTGTGTTAGATCCTACAGCCGGTTGGGGCGGTAGAATGTTAGGTGCGTGGGCACTTGGTATTGACTACACTGGTATTGACACAAATATAAACATGAAGCCAGCATACGACAGCATGATTAAGATGCTTGATAACAAGACGCCTGCTGTATTTGAAAAGCCTAAACTACAAATGTTATGGCAAAGTGCTCTCGATGTAGACTTTAGTGAACTAGAGTATGACTTTGTATTAACATCTCCACCATATGTAAACTTAGAAATATATGAACACATGGAGCCTTGGGAATCAGATGAAAAGTTTTATACTGAATTCTTTATTCCGCTATGGCAAAAGTGTATAGACAATATCAAGCCAGGCGGCACAATTTGTTTTAACATATCACCTAAAATGTATGACGATGCTGTATCCTTTGGTCTTCCGGTATGCGAGGATGAAGAGGATCTAAAACAGCAACTAGGTCAGCAGTCAGGTAAAAAGAAACAAGACAAGATCTATATTTGGTTCAAATGAAGACCTACACAATCGATGACTTACAAGTAGTACACATACCTGATGCGTTCTCGGACGTTGTCCTACGCAAATGGGAAGATTACTATACTACTGTTCCATTCTTTAACTGTGGTGGTGGACGTCAGGATACTGATATGCATTACTTTACATCAGGTTTAAACTTAGTAGACTATATTAATATTTTTCCTGTTAGCGATATAATCGAACATGCCAAAGTTATATCTCCTGACTGTAAGAAAAGCTCATATCAAAAATCGTACATAAATGCGATTAGATCTAACCAAACATTTAAACCACATAAGGATAGATATGAACTTGCTGATAGCGAGTTCTACACTATAGCATTATGGTTTGGTAATCCACATTGGGACTACACAGAAGGTGGTTCCTTGGTACTTGGTGAAGAGCAGGACGTTAATATACCTAACAAATACAACGATTTAGTAATCTTTCCGGGTCAACTGCTACATAGCATGGAAGTACATACCTCGCATTTAACAAGAGTTACAGTATATTCTGCTTTTACTAATCAATTCAACAACTTAGCAGGCGAAATAAATCAAAGAAACGTCTGGTAAAGGTTGACCTTGACCCTGTATTTTGCTATAATATACACATAGGTTAAACAAAAACGTAGGAGTTTTTATGTACAATATACACCAAATCAAAGTTAGTGAAGAAGTTTATGACTTTGTCAATGGTCCAGATGGCGGCCACACAAATACAGCAAATAAGTACCCAGAGTACAATGCTCGTTTAGAAACAGGCAAAGGCGCCAAAGGCTTTACTGCTGATATGTTTCAACATTACACTAACGTATGCCAGGTAGCAGAGTTTGTTACTGAAGGTAATAAGTTAGAAGAAGTATTCAAAATCCTAAATGGTTACTACTACAACGAAGACACTGACACAGACGAAACGTTTGATGCTTTCGTTAGTGGTTTTACTATGAGGACTTACTTAAACAAGAAGACTAAAAAAGTAACTGAACTTAGAAATATGCATTCACTATCAGTTGGTGACATTGTCGAAGACAAAGTTAGTGGGTCATTCCACATAGTTGACGGGTTTGGGTTTGTTGATATCACATCATTAGTTATCGAAGCAGAATTGGTAGCATAATGATATTTTTACTTCGTTATCTAGATAAGTTTAGTGCTAGGGCAGGCAACCATGATTGGGTTGTTGATCCTACGCATTACACTGATACCGATGTACATCAAAGGTTAGAAGAGTTACAGTCGTTGGGTTACCTAGTTGAGATGACTTTTGTTGAACAAAAGAACATTGACGCAAATCCCTCTTTAATAAAAGAATTAGAAAAGATTCAAAAAGAGGTTGACCTTAACCCAACAATTTAGTATAATAGTTGTATATTAAATAATTGTGTAGGAGCAATAAAATATGGAAAATGTAAGAAAAATTAAACTCGATCGTGCTAAGAAGCATATCAAGAGAGCCTTCGCTAAGAAGCGTCCTGTATTTATATGGGGACCTCCAGGAGTTGGTAAATCCGACATCCTAGCTCAGATAGCCGAAGAAGGTAACAACCTTTTAATCGACTTGAGAATGGCTTTATTAGATCCAACTGATATCAAAGGATATCCGTACAGGGACGAAACAGATAACAAAATGAAGTGGGCGGCACCTGCCGAACTACCTTCAGAAGAACTTGCTAGTCAGTATGAAACTGTCTACTTGTTCTTAGACGAATTAAACTCAGCACCTCCAAGTGTACAGGCAACTGCTTATCAGTTGATCCTTAACAGACGTGTTGGTAACTATGTACTACCTGATAATGTAGTACTTGCGGCGGCTGGTAACAGAGACACTGATAAAGGTGTTACTTACAGAATGCCTAGTCCACTTGCTAACAGGTTCCTTCACTTAGAAGTAGAAGTTAACCACGGTGTATGGCAGACATGGGCTATTGAAAATAACATCCTTGCTGATGTTGTTGGTTACTTGGCTTTTGCTAAACAAGACCTTTTTGACTTTGATCCTAAGAGTTCAAGCAGAAGTTTTGCTACTCCAAGAAGTTGGGCTTTTGTTAGCCAGATGCTTGAAGACAGTGACATGACTCATGATGAGGAGATGGACATTGTAACAGGTTTGGTTGGTGAAGGTATGGCAATCAAATTTATGAATCATAAGAAGAATGCTTCTAAACTTCCTAACCCTTCTGAAATACTTTCAGGTAAGGTTACAGAACTTAAGAAACTTGAAATATCTTCCAAGTATGCTCTTACAGTAGGTATGAGCTATGAGTTGAAAAACATTCAAGAGTCAGAGGACGAGAAGGCACTTACAACTTCGTTCAATAACTTTATTAACTTCTTAATGGACAATTTCGAACCAGAAATGTGCGTACTCGGATGTAAGATTGCTCTTAGCGAGTACGAGATAGACGTAGATTTTGCTGATGTAGATCGTATCGACGAGTGGGTTGAAAGATACGGCAAGTATATGAACATCGGCTCATAAGTTAGTTCCTGTGTCGCCAGTTACTCCTACAACCTACAACGACGCGACGCAGACTATAGGGGGGATCTTAACGGTCCCCCCATCCTTTTTAAGTAAAAGTAGGTTGACCTTACCCAGTTTTTTTAGTATAATATAAGTATAGTTTGTAGGAGAACTTCAATATGAATATAGCAACATTTACAGCAGAAGAAACAAAAGATAGATTGATTACCGCAAGGGTACAATTACTTTTGAATAATGGCTTCTTTGGTAACCTGGCTACTAGGTTAGAGTTACAAGAGGCATCTAGTTGGTGCCCGACTGCCGCAACAGATGGCAGACATTTCTTTTATAATACAGAATTTATTAACACATTGGATGATGATGAACTTATCTTCCTAATGGGGCATGAGGTATTACATTGTGTTTATGATCATATGGATCGTAGAGGCAACAGAGAACCTCGTTTATGGAACATAGCAAATGACTATGTTGTGAACATGGACTTAGTTGAAAACAACATTGGTAAGAAGATTACCAAAGTTAATATCTGTTTTGATTACAAATATCAGAACTGGATTTCCGATGAAGTATACGATGACTTGTTTGAGAACGGTGATCAGAACCAAGAAACATTAGACATGCATTTAGACTTTGACGGTGACGAAGATGGTGACGGTACTGGTCCAAGAGCTAATGCTCCAGGACAAGACGGCGAAGATGGACCACCAGAATACTCCGAGGAAGAAAGAAACCAAATCCGCGAGGAGATGAAAGAAGCAATCATGAATGCGTCTAAAGGTGCTAGTAATAAAGATGTACCAAGAGGCGTTAGAAAGATGATACAAGAACTTACTAATCCTGAGTTGGATTGGAGAGACCTTCTTGCTACGAACATTCAAAGTGTTGTTAAGAACGATTACACTTTTATGAGACCTGCTAGAAAAGGTATTGCTGAACAAGTTTATCTTCCTGGTATGGATTACGACACAGACTTAGATGTATTTTGCTTTATTGATAGTTCCGGTTCTATGGGCGACGATATGCTTAGAGATCTTTGTAGTGAAGTAAAAGGTATCATGGAGCAGTACACAAACTTTGTATTAAGACTTTGTTTCTTTGATACAGACACTTACACTATACACGAATTTGATGCTAGTAACGTTGATGAAATACACGACATTCAAATCGAAGGTGGTGGCGGTACTGAGTTTGATTGTATGTTTGAGCGTCTTAAAGAAGAAGACATTGTACCACAGAAACTAATTGTATTCACAGATGGCTACCCATGGGGTAGTTGGGGTGACGAAGATTACTGCGATACATTGTTTATTGTACACGGCGCAGGCTACGGTGGAAGAACTCCAGTAGCACCATATGGCGTAACAGTTAAGTACAAGGCATAATGATTAAAAGAAGTAAAAAACTTACAGGGATAGAGTACCAAGGTTTAATTGGTACTCCTACCTATGAAAGTATGTTACAAAATAAACTTGAAGTGTTTCAGTCAGCCAAAGACGATGATACCCTTTGGGAATTACTTGATCACTTTGATGTAAATGCTCAAGGCGTATTCCATATGACCACGATAGGTAGCGACAATATTTGGCGTATCTATTTTGAAAATACAGGCGACTGTAATGCCTTCGTGCAACTATTCCAAGCAACCGGCAAAGAAACCGGACTAGCACCACATATTGAGTCAATTGTAGTAAATACTACACATGACACAGAATAAAGATCTTTGGTCCTGTAATGAATGGGACCCACTTAAAGAAGTAATAATTGGTACTGCCACAGGTGCCAATATACCGCATGGAGACCTTTCTCACCATGCTACCAACTATGCCAATTTAAGTCCTGAAGAGTATGCCAAGATGCCAAAGGGTAGTTACCCAGAGCATGTATACCACGAAGCAGAAGAGGACTTAGACGCAATGTGCAACGTTCTAAGCAACGATTTCGGTGTTAAGGTACATAGACCTAATCTTGATGCTGTGGACTTTACAGCAGACGTTAGCAACGGGCATTGGAAGTCCGATCAATACGAAGCATACTGCCCACGTGATAGTGTTACTGTAATAGGTGACAAGATCATCGAAGGTGCTATGAGTTTGAGAGCAAGGTACCATGAAACCTTTTTATTCCGAGACCTCTTTATGGATAAGATGATGGAAGGTGCTAATTGGTTACAGATGCCTAAGCCTATGTTACAAGATGACTTATTTAAAATACAACCAGGCAGAGACCCAAGTGTAAACAATAACGAACCTATACTAGACCCTGCTAACCTTATACGCATGGGTTACGACATACTGTATCTTATATCCAACACCGGTAATGAGATGGGTGCTAAGTGGTTACAGAACGCTCTAGGCCCCGACTTTAGGGTACACCAAATGAAGGACCTATACAGTTGGGCTCATGTTGACAGTACCATTATGCCACTTAGGCCTGGTCTAGTTATTCTTAATGGTAGTAGAGTCGATAAGGATAAAGTACCCGAGATATACAAAAATTGGGATAAGATTTGGTACACAGAAGAAATGTGTGTTGGTCAGCCTTGTTTAGAAGACTATGCTCCAGCAAGTAGTTGGATTGGTATGAATGTATTAAGTGTTGATCCCCAACATGTATTAGTACCAAGTGAAGAAGTACCATTGATGAAAGCCATGGAAAAGCATGGAATCACACCAGTGCCTGTTCAAATGAGGCATATGAGAACCCTAGCAGGAGGCCCACATTGTGTGAGTACTGACCTGGTTAGAGAGGGTAAATTAGAAAGTTATTGGCGTTAATATCGCTTGACTTATGAGAGCAATTTTAGTATAATTGCAACATAGGTTAGTTAGGAGTATAAGTTGTGGAATTACCATTAGAAAATTATAAAGGTTTGCTCGTAGTAGGAGATGTACATTCTGTATTCTCTGACTTTGCGACGTCTTACTCTTATGCTCGTAAAAATAACCTATATTACCTACAACTTGGTGACATCATTGATTATGGTCCTAAACCTTTAGAGAGTCTTTTACTTGCTAAAGAAATATTAGATAGCGGCCATGGCATGATTATCCAAGGAAACCACGATAACAAAATGTATCGTTGGGCAAAGGGCAATGATGTTAAATTAGGCAAAGCACAGAGAGATACATTAGCAAGGGTAGACTTTGGTATTGATCTTTTTAGGGACCTTATGTTAGAAGTTGGTCCTAGGATGCCTCATTTTGCATGGTTTAAAAACTTCTTTTTTACTCACGGCGGGTTTCATCCTGAGTTTTGGGCAGAGAAGAAGATCACGAAGAAGTCAATTGAAAACGTATTCTTATACGGACAGGTTGATAACACGAATACTGTAATGTGGCAAGGTCAGCCGTACGCTCATAGAGTGTATGATTGGGCTGAAGCAATACCAAAAGGACATATTGTGTTTGTTGGACACGATCGTTCGCCATTGAAACCGGCGCCTGATTTTGTAAACAACTTAAAGATGCCTTTGGTGTACTACACTAAGAATGAAGAGCGTGTTATCTTTATGGATACTGGTAGCGGCAAAGGTGGAACCCTTAGTGGAGCCAAGTTAACCTTTAATGTTTACGACCAACTTGCAATTGACACCTTTTTATCGTTCACATAAAAGCACCAGTTAATAAATACTATTGTAATACAAATTTATCCATTTGGAGGAAAAAATGGCAGACAACGAAAACACAGAGATTGTAGAAGAAACAGTCGCACCGGACGAAGGTAACACCGTAGGCGAAATGCCTGAAGGTGAAGCACCGGAGCAAGAGCAACAAGCCGATCCGGCACTTAGCCTGGAAGAACTTTCTATGCTTATGCAGATTGTAGACTTAGCAGTTCAAAGAGGAGCCTTTAAAGGCAACGAAGCATCACAAGTTGGAGCAGTTTATGATAAACTTTCCATGTTCTTGGGTGCCGTAGCACAGGCTCAGCAACCGGTTGAAGGTGAAGCACCGGCAGAAGAAGAAGCACCAGTAGAGGAATAATATGCCAGACATAATGAAGCATGTTGCCGAATGGCGCGATCGTAAATGTCTAGTTTTATTTAGAGAAGTTCCTGGGGAGCCTGAAAACGCATTAGTTGTGATGTCAGGTGAACTAGGAATTACTCAACATGATGAACTAGTCAGAGAGGTCGAAAGCCTAGAAGCACAGAATAATAATGATTTAGCCAATGTACTAAACGGTAGAAACTTTAGTGATGGTAGAATTATGCTAAAAGCGTTACACGAAGACAAATTAATCACTAAAGTACCTGTCAGTGAAGTAGTTATGCTACCAACCACTAAAGACAGAATACCTTTAGGTGATCTTAATAGTGCTATCGGTGACATTCAGAAAGGTCAAGAGATGGACAAACCAACTCTTGCTGATACATCTGTAATGGATGCTGTTAATCAGATCGAAAGACCAAAACAACTATCTGGAAGAGAGGCTGAAGAGCAGTTAGAAATCGCTCAACAACTGCTAAGACAAGCAGACCTTATTGAATCAGATATTGATAGTGTCCAAAATCAGATGAGAGCTGACGCACATAGCAAAAGAGAAGAAGCCTACGCAAGAGCGCCGGAGTTAAAACCAGCACCTAAGCCAGGCAGACCAAAAAACTCAGCAGTTAAGAAGAAGTAGAGTTATGGCACTGAGAAAAATAATTCTCACCCATAACTCCAAACTAAGTAACTTTGATAAAATGCTTAAAGAAGTATTTCCATCATCGATACCAAGTCAATACTGTGACAAGTTAATTATTACCGATGAACGCGGTAATGAGTCTGAGCTAATGGGTTCTGATATAGAAGGTGCTATACCGCTTGATCCTAACCACGCCTCTGATTTATCAAGGCTATGGAATAAGCACACTGAAAAAGTTGAGATCTATCTTAACTTAGCAAAAGTCGAGGCAGTTGTTACTGCTGGAACTGACGAACTTTTTAAGAACGCAAACTTAAAATAATGTTTTACTTACCGGAACAAGATTTACTCTTTATCCACATACCACGTACCGGTGGTAAATCCTTTAAAATGTTCCTAGAGAACTATGGTACAAATACTGATATAGAGATATTCGATAACCATAGTCCTGTTAGTACGGCTTGTCATTATATGGATAATCCTGATGCCAACTACAAAATGGCAATGGTAAGGAATCCGTATGATAGAGAAGTTAGTCTATGGAGATGGGGCATGGCAGGCCCGTTGGCGGCATCAGATATGTCGTTTGAATATTGGGTTAATTGGAGATTCTTTGGTAAGCCTAAAGATGTATCAAATCTATTGACATACCTAGATCCTGTAACTGTAACAAGTTTATGGGCAATGCATAAAACACCACAAATATATTACCTAGTAGATGATACTACAGCACCAAGAGTTGATTACATTGGGTGCTTTGAACGTATGGAAGAAATGTACGAGCACACTAGACATCGCTTTATGGAACACTATGGCTACATTAAGCCTGTAGCAATGCAAAATCCTACGCCACATAGAAATGAGTTAAGCAGTGGATTTCCGTGGCAAAATGTTATTGAGCAATGCGATAATAGGGATAGAGTACTAGATGTATTATATAATTTCTACAAATGGGATTTTGATACATTTGGGTATTCAAAAGACTGGCAAAAGGAAGATACTAGTCCTAGTCGGTATATAGGTGAGTTAGCAAAACCTACTTCAGATACATACGAAGAAATGATGAGAGAATGGCCTTTGAAGAAGTATTACGGTGAAAGAGGTATACAGTTATTACACGACAGCCTGAGCTATCGTTATATGCCAGAAGGCAAAAATCGTGGGGTTTTCCTACAAAATACATCTAAACTTAAAGTTAACGATGTAATAATGCGATCAAATAGTTAAATATACCAAAAAAAGTGGTAAAAAAGGTTGACCTCACGGCGGTTTTTTAGTATAATATGCACATAGTTTAACAAAAGACGTAGGAGTTTTTATTATGCATACATTAGTTATCCAGTCGCAATACAAAGAAAATTACGGTGATGAACAGAATCCACATTGGAAGTTCAAGGGCGGTACAACGTACTTTGTTGATGATCTTACTGACAAGCAAGTTGCTAAGATTGAGGCTGACGGCATTCCGGGTCTAACCAACATCATTGAATATAACAATGGTGGTTCGCAAGAATACATTTTAGATTTTGAAATTCGTCAACTAGGCAAAGACGGTGACGGCAAAGGCGAAATATGTGAGCATTGGGAAACACCAATCCAATTCCGTTGGGGCGGTGACAGATGGTTAGCACAGACTAATCATACTCCGCGTGACGATGATAACTTTTGGGCACGTGGTATTATTGGTAAGGCTGAACAGTGGATTCCACTTCCAGGCAATGATCGTTCTGACTACAAATGTCAGTTCAAGACTGCTAATGGTTGGTTCGATCACAACGATGCTCAACTTAAAGCAGAGGTGGCATAGTGATTACGCAAAGAAACACAACCGTCCTTGCTTCAAAGTATCAACACACGGACGATATGAAAAAGTTTATTAAGGCTACAACAGGTGCTGTAATGACTCCTGTTCAAGGCAAAGATGATACTTTTTGGTTACATGGCGACAAGAGAGGAACTTACCATCAAAAGAAATACTACAAAATCGAATTTGGTTTTGTAGAGCAAGTTTCATTTAAGCCAAATAGACAAGTTAAAGATGGCTATGGTTTTGACATTCAATCATCAGGAGACCTAAACGGTTGGCAGTTGATGGGTGAGTATCGCACAATGATCAAAGAAGCGATGGCAGATTATAACACAAAAAAGGAGAAATCATGAATCCATGGAACATTATACAAAAACTAGAGAGCAACAATAGTTCTCTATTCAAGCAAGACGTTATTGAGCAGGAAATGGATTCAGTATTCATTGATGGTGCTACAAAGTGTCTTGATCCGTTAATTACTTTTGGTGTTAAGCAAGTTCCGTTTAGTGAGCAAGATGGCGAAGGCATTACTTTAGATGAATTTAACGACCTTGCTACAGACTTAGAGTTTAGACAGACTACTGGACATGCGGCTCGTGATGCCATACAGGCACTTTGCGATAAAGCAACTAACGAACAATGGAACGATTGGTACAGACGAATACTAATCAAAGACCTTCGTTGTGGTACTGGTGCTAAACTTATTAACAAAGTTAAAAAAGATACTATTCCACTATTTGGTTGTATGTTAGCACATGATGGTGCTAAACATCCTAAGAAGATTGCTGGAGTATGTTATATTGAATACAAATACGATGGCGTTAGAGTTATTGCTATTGTGCGAAACGGTGATGCTACATTGTATTCACGTAATGGTAAGTTACTAGAAAACTTTCCACACATTAACGAAGCATTAAGTAAGCCAGAGTTTGAAGGCATGGTATTTGATGGCGAAGTGATGTCAGAAGACTTCCAAACACTTATGAGACAAGTACACAGAAAAGAGGGTGCTCAGACTGAGGATTCATATCTTGCTGTATTTGACATGCTAACACTTGAAGAGTTTAACGCGGCAGGCACTACAATGAGTGCTATTGATAGACGTGATAGGCTAACTCAGTTGAGCAGTTTGTTCAACTACAGAATACAGTTAGTTGAAGCAACACTTGTTAACCTAGACTTAGACGAAGGGCAGGCACAGTTCAAAGCAATGAACAAACTTGCGTTAGAAGAAGGCTATGAGGGTCTAATGATAAAGCCAGCACATGATGGCTACAAATGTAAACGTAGTCATGCTTGGTTAAAGATCAAACCTTTCATTGAAGTTACACTAACAGTAGTTGGCGTTGAAGAGGGTACAGGCAAAAATGCTGGTATGCTTGGTGCGTTTGTTGTTGAAGGTAACGATGATGGCAAAGACTTCCACCTTAATGTTGGTAGCGGATTAACTGATGACATGCGTAAAGATGTATGGGCAGTTAAGGAATCAGTTATCGGGCAGTTAGTAGAGATTAGAGCAGATGCGGCAACACAAAGCCAAGACGCTGACGATGTTTGGAGCCTAAGGTTTCCAAGGTTTAAGACCTTTAGAGGTTTTGAACTAGGGGAGAAACTGTAAGATGCCAAATTGGTGTAGTAATCATATTGTAATTGAAGGACCTACAGAAAAGGTCGAAGCAATATGGAGTAAAGCAACAGATACAAGTAGCGATGGGTTACTAGAAGCAATGGTCCCAATTGGTAATTGGGATTATGACGACGCAATTAACACTTGGGGCACTAAGTGGGACATTTCACTAACCGATGCTAATTTAGAACTGGAAACAATTAATGATACTACTTCTGCTATTGTTGGCTATTGCGAAAGTGCGTGGGGACCACCGGATGAAGCATGTATTACTTACATGGCTAATAATCCTGATGTTGATATTAAATTACAGTTCCATGAAGGCGGCAATGACTTTTGCGGTACATTAGAAACAGGCGAGATGTCAATTAGTGAACAGAGCAGAGACTTTTGGGACGATGACGAGCTAGGCCAAGAACTAAACGAAAGATTTGCTATCACAGATTACCTTGACGAAGAACAAGAAAGTATAGAAGGCGAAAGCCTAGACGATGAGTTTTTAGTTGACCCGGAGACAGAACCACATGCTTAGGTGGAGAAAATATATTAAAGAGGAATCAGCTCATCACATGGGCGGCAGGCATCGTATATACGAGTTTTCAAATGGCTATGGTGCTAGTTTAATACCAGAGTTCGAACTTATTAATAACATGGACGACGAGTATATCGAATCGCAAGATCCTGAAGCACATAAGTCAGGTATGCGTCCTATTAAAGGTAAGTGGGAGTTAGCAGTTTTTTGGCAAGGTGAACTATGCTACGACACAGACATCACCGATGATGTGCTAAGAGGATTAAACGATCCACAAGTAGATAATTACTTAGGACAAATTAGCAGATTATGAGCAACACGGAACTAGCAAAACTAAACAATAACGAATTAGTATACGGAACGTATGATGAAGTAGAAGCATACGCAGAAGAAAAAGATACCTGTGTAGACAGATACTTTGATCATATAAATCCGTCTACAGTTTATAATAAGTTTACATGGATAGGAAAAGGAATGACAGATCCATACGCAGTTTCGGTTCCTTACAACTATGATAAAGCATCACCTAAAAGTGATTACAATACAAGAGGCGTTGACCAAAACAAATGGTAACACAGGGCATTAATATGAAAAAAGTAAAAGTAAAAACACCAGTAAGCACATTAACACATTCTACAAGAGAAGTTGCGTTGGATTTTCTAAGATGGAGAGAATCGAAGAAGAAAAAGTCGTTAATTGGGCATAATG